>JGI24766J26685_10000083_pt1 | contig 21232 bp, 18 predicted proteins | sample SanBayMetagenome_FD_26685 | JGI IMG/M metagenome (IMG submission 26685)
TTTGGAGAATCGAGTCGGGCAGTTGCTCGAGGTGGTTCGTCGGCTGGAGATATCGGGCAATCGGATCGTCGGTTTTTCGATCAACGATTCTTCGGACTGCGCGTTGGTCCGATTCGTTTTGCGGAATCCCGAAACGGGCCGAGAGACATTTGAGCGGGCGGGATTGTCGGTTTTCGAGAGCGATTGTATTGGGGTGGAGTTGCCCGAATCGGGTCAGCCGTTTGAGGAGATCTGCATGGCGTTGCTTCAAGCCGAGATCAACATTGTCAGGGCTTTTCCGCTTTTGGGAGTCCTTTCGGGGGGGGCTGCGGTCGTCATTTCGGTCGACAACACCGAAGCGGCTCTTGAGACGTTGGCACAAAAGGGGCTTCGCCTTTTGCACGAATCGGATTTGCTCGATGCGCAGGACGGCTGAGTCGTTTGCATCGGGGAGTTTTGGACAAAGGGGAGCCGAGGTTTTCTGGCGAGGGGTGAATTTTTGTTCCCAAGGTTGCCGTGCAAGGGCTGTGCGATCAGACTCGGATAGCCGTCATCTCGGGCTGGGGTATCAGCTCGGGCGGCTTAGGAACATTGATTTGGGTTGTGAATTCGATGCGAAATCTTGCGTCCCGTAAGGGTTTTACGTTGGTGGAGCTTTTGGTGGTAATCGCCATCATTGGGGTGTTGGTTGGATTGCTCTTGCCGGCGGTGCAAGCCGCTCGCGAGGCGGCCCGTCGGATGTCGTGCTCGAACAATCTCAAGCAAATCGGCTTGGCGATGATGAACTACGAGGCAGCGATCAAGCGGATACCGCCTAGTGCTTGCATCGATCCGAGAGTCAGCACGAATACTTCATGGGGCATTCACGGGCGGCTTTTGCCATATTTGGAGCAAGACTCTCTAGGCCGACAAGTGGACTTGAGTGTCAACTGGAGTGCCTACCCGATTCTCAATTACTACCGGGTCCCGACGTATGTTTGCCCTTCGGACCCTCGGGGGGATATTCCACGCGACACGGCTGCCACGGGGAGTGTGCATCGGATGTTTCTCTATCCGACGACCTATGGGTTTAATTTGGGGACTTGGTTTATTTATGATCCAAACACCAATATCGGTGGCGATGGGGTGACTCATGCGAATTCGACGCTCAGGCTCGCTTCGGTGACCGACGGATTGAGCAGAACGCTATGGGCAAGCGAGGTGCATGCTTGGCAGGCTTACACTCGCAATGCGGGTCCCCCGTCGACGGGGATGCCTAGGACGATTGCCGAAGTGGCGACGATCGCCGACAGTGGTCGCAAGGATCGGATTTTTCCGGATGGAACAGGTACGGGGCGATGCGAGTGGACCAACGGGCATGCACATCACAGTGGATTCACGGTGACACTAGGGCCCAACACGGTGGTTCCCTATTTGTACAACGGAGTGATGTACAACATCGATTACAACTCGCAGGCTGAGGGGCAGAGCACGAACCGTCCGTCCTATGCGGTACTTACCTCGCGTTCGTGGCACGGTGGCCTGGTCAACTGTTGTCTGATGGACGGCAGCGTGCAGTCGATCAATAACAACATTGACGTGCAGATTTGGCAAGCTTTGGGGACGCGTGCAAGATCCGACCGTTCGGACATCGACTAAGAACCTCGATCGAACCGCCTCGATCAACGATCGGCATCGCTGCAGTTCGAACAGCCATCGAATACGAGTACCGTTTCACTGAGTACCGCTTCGCTGAGTACGAGTACGACGAAAACTAGGTTGCGTCAGGCTCGTTTTTGGAGCGGACTTTGCGCATCCAGACGCTGTTGCCTTTGGAGTTGTATTGTGCTTGGCTCATGAGTTCGCGGATCAGCAGCACGCCGCGTCCTCGGGGTTGATCGAGGCGATCCTCTTCGGTTGGATCGGCGACATTTTCGTGGTCGAACCCATCCCCTTGGTCGGTGACGGTCATTTCGGCGGAGTCATGGTCGACGAGAAACACGACGTGCACTTCTTTGGCTGGGTTTTTTTTGTTGCCGTGTTCGATTGCGTTGACGACGGCTTCTTCGATGGCCATTTGGATATGGAACACATCACGACCTTCCCAGCCGGCCGATTCAAGGGCGCTCATCAATTCTTCGATCGATGCGTGCCCTGCATCCAATTCACTTGGGATGACTTTATCGCATTTCCAAATTGGCGTAGGGACGTTCATCAGCAATGGTCCTGGGTGATTGGGGGCCAGACCTAGAGTTTGAAGGCGGCCAGCCCGGTGGCTTCGTCCTTTCGGATGTCGAACACGCGATCGAGTCGGGTGATTTTGAAGACTTCGCCGATCTCGGGGCGTAGGCAGCAGAGTTTGAGTTGTCCGGCGGCGTCTTTGACTTTTTTGTTCAGGGAGATCAGTTTATTCAGCGCGGCGCTGGACATGAACTCGACGGAGTCGAAGTTCAGCAGGAGCATATTTTTCTTTTCGTTGAGGACCAATCCGGTCAGTTCATCACCGAGACTTTCGATGGTTCCGGAGTCCACGATTTTTTTATCGACGAAGTGGACGACATGAACGCCGTTATTGTCCATCACATTGATACGTCGGTAAGTGGCCATCGAGCAACCTTCGCTAAAACAAAAATTTGGAACGGAAATCAAAGACGCTTAGAGCAGGAAATAAGGGTAAACCAAGCCCCGCGTTGGGGCAATTGATTTTTGCGTATTCGGGCAGTGGTTTTTTGAGGGTTTTTTCGCCCTGAGGTTCCTTGGAACAGGAAAAACGCTTGGTGATTCGTAGGGGCCGAGGGGTAGTTTTTCTGGCGGATCAGATTTTCGGAAGGGAGTAGCCGAGGCAGATACCCGCAAGGATCGCTGAGATCCAGAAGATGGCGACGGTCGACCCGAGTTTGCGGCTCTTCATGCGTGAAAACATGTAGTAGAAGACGTAGACGACCGTCAGGGTGCACAGTAAGCCTTGTTGGATCGACTCTTTGAACGCCGTAGCTTGGATAGCAAAAAGGGCAAAAAGACCGACTAGGCAGGCTGCGCCTCCGACGGAAAAGGCGATGACGGGTCCGAAGGATGCCGATTGGAACTTGGCGAGGATTGGTACCGAGGAGACTTTGCCGGATGTGTTGACGTCCATTTTCAGGAGGATTGCCGACATCATGAAGAGGACACCGAGGATGATTGCGAGCATCATCCACCAGGGCATCCCGGCTTTGAGGAGCCTTTTTTCGGTTTCGACTTCTCGGGCCATCATATCGGCTGCTTCGGCGAGTCGTTTATTCCCGAACTCCTTGGTTTCGACCTCGAAGCCTTCGATTTTGCTTCCGGCTTGGAGGTTGTAGCCACATCCGACGCAGATGGCCGAACCGGTCGGCAGAGGTCGATCGCAGCCTGGGCAGAAGATGCCTTCGCGTTTTTTCAGGCCGGCCGAATCCAGGAGGATCGCCATGGCGTCTTGTCCGCCCGGTGGGTTTGGGGCGGCGGGTTTCGCTGCTGCGGGTTTCGCTGCNGNNGCNTTGGGTGCGGCAACGGGGATGACCTTTTGGCACTTTGGGCATTTGACCTGTTTTCCGGCCATGGCATCGGGGANGTTTAGAGCCACCCCGCATTGGCAATTCACACGCAAAGGCATTCGCGCAACCCTTATGGCGAGTCAACGAGACCAGACTGAAGAAACGGGCAAGTGTTTTTGAATGGCAAGCAACCCGCCGGAGAGTATTTTGCATCAGGGGCCAAACAAAACAATGGGCATAAGTATCCTAAGGGTCGATTTTCAACCCAGAAATAGGGTTCCGTGGCTTCCTGGCACGCAAGTTGCTGTTTAGTCTTCAAAACCGTTCTTGTATGCCTTTTTGGCGTATTCCAACCGTCGTATGTTTAGTCCACGGAGTGTTAGTAGATGGCTGCATCTAAAGAGAAGAGCAAGGTCAAGTTGGTTCCGCTGGGGGACCGGATCGTGGTTCAGCGTCAAGAATCTCAGGAGAAGACTGTAGGTGGTATTTACCTGCCTGACAGTGCCAAGGATCGACCGACTCGGGGCAAGATCATCAGCGTCGGTGACGGGCGCGTTTTGGAGAACGGGAGTCGATCGCAACTGCAAGTCAAAGTTGGCGATCACGTTCTGTTTACCAGTTATGCTGGCGAGTCGATCGAAGTCGACGGCGAAGAATACTTACTCATGAACGAGTCCGAAGTCCTGGCGGTTCTGGGTTAATTCCCCGGTTCGCTGAGCTTGGTCGTTTCCACTTTACCATCCAATATTTCCTTTCGTCTTGAGGTCCTCTCGGGTGTCCTGGGTTCTTCCCGGTGCGTCGAGATCCTTGAAAAACGGCGAAGAATTTCACCAGGAGCAATCTCACACCATGGCAAAAATCATTGCGTTCGATCAAGAGGCCCGCGAAGCGATCCGACGTGGCGTCGGCAAGCTTGCACGCGCCGTCAAAGTCACTTTGGGGCCTCGCGGCCGCAACGTCATTCTGCAGAAGTCGTTCGGTAGTCCAACGGTCACCAAGGACGGTGTGACGGTCGCTAAGGAAATCGACCTTGAAGATGTCTACGAGAACATGGGCGCCCGGATGGTCCGCGAAGTGGCTTCCAAAACCAGCGATGTCGCTGGCGACGGAACGACCACCGCGACGGTCATGGCCGAAGCGATCTTCAATGAAGGTCTCAAGGCAGTCGTCGCCGGGGTCAATCCGATCCAAATGAAGGCTGGTATCGAGCATGCAGTTGCGGATATCACCGAAAAGCTCAAAAAGATGTCGATCAAGATCAAGGATAAGGCCGAGATGGCCAATGTCGCTTCGATCGCTGCGAACAACGACCGAGCGATCGGTAACTTGCTTGCTGACGCCATGGAGCGCGTCGGTAAAGACGGTGTTGTCACCGTCGACGAAGGCAAGAGTTTGCATGACGAACTCGAGTTCGTCGAAGGGATGCAGTTCGACCGCGGATACCTGTCCCCTTATTTCGTTACCGACCCGACGACCATGGAATGCGTTCTAGAAGACGCTTATATTTTGGTCTTCGAAAAGAAGGTTGGAAACATCAAGGAGATCGTCCCGGTTCTCGAGCAAGTCGTTCAGCAAAGCAAGCCGCTTTTGATTATTGCTGAGGACGTCGAAGGGGAAGCTTTGGCCACGTTGGTTATCAACCGACTCCGAGGAACCCTGCACGTCGCGGCGGTCAAGGCTCCAGGCTATGGCGATCGCCGCAAGGCGATGATGGAAGACATCGGTATCCTCACGGGTGCAGTACCGGTCTTCGAAGCCCTTGGCAAGAAGCTCGACGCATTGACCCTTTCGGATCTTGGTCGTGCCAAGAAGGTCATCATCGACAAAGACAACACCACGATCATCGAGGGTGCAGGCAAGGCCAGTGAGATCAAAGCTCGCATCGACCAAATCCGTCGCGAGATCGAGAACACCTCGAGCGATTACGACCGCGAGAAGCTCGAAGAGCGACTCGCGAAGCTCGCCGGTGGAGTTGCCAAGGTCAATGTCGGTGCTGCGACCGAAAGCGAAATGAAGGAAAAGAAGGCTCGCGTCGAAGACGCATTGCATGCGACGCGTGCTGCGATCGAAGAAGGCATTCTTCCTGGTGGCGGTGTTGCTCTGCTGAGAGCTTCGACCCAGGTAACCCCTTCGGAATCGCTCTCGCAAGACGAGCTGACCGGCTACAACATCGTCCTTCGCGCTTGCCGCGCACCGTTGACGATGATCTCGGCCAATGCCGGGCAAGACGGTGGTATCGTCTGCTCGAAGGTCGCCGAGTCCAAGGGCAATATCGGCTACAACGCCCTGACCAATGTCTACGAAGACTTGGTCAAGGCCGGTGTGATCGATCCGACCAAGGTGACTCGCACCGCCTTGGCCAATGCCGCATCGGTTTCGACCTTGTTGCTCACCAGCGATGCTCTGATCGCCGAGAAGCCCAAGGATGACAAGAAGGGTGGTCATTCCCACGACCACGACATGTACTAAGCGTCCGTAGCTTTACGCACACGAACGTTGATCCAACAAAATAGAGCCCGGCATTTGCCGGGCTCTTTTCTTTTTTCGGCTATATTCATACTCGCTACTGAAATTTCCGAAGAACCGTTCTTTCTACCGCCCATGAAAATCTGGATCGATGCCGATGCGGCTCCACGCGAAGCCAAAGAGCTTGTCTTTCGAGCCTCGAAGCGTTTGGAAATCGAGGTGACGCTCGTGGCCAACCAATCGATTTGGCTTCCGCCATCGAGTCGGCTGATCCGCGGAGTGACGGTGCGAGACGGCGCGAATGTCGCCGACCAATACATCGTCGAGCATTCCCTCCCCGGTGATATAGCGATCACGGCCGACATTCCGCTCGCGGCGCAATTGGTTGCCAAAGAGGTCTTTGTCTTGGATCCTCGGGGTGAGGTTTACGACGATCGCAACATTGGACCTCGCTTGGCATCGCGGGACATTCTCGATTCGGCGCGCAGTGCAGGTATGGAGCTTACCGGTGGCCCGAAGCCTTATGGGGCTCGCGATCGGTCTGAATTTGCCCAATCGCTCGACCGGGTCTTGACCCGCGCGATCAAGTTGCGGGATCAGGCAGTCAAGAAAAGTGAGCCGAGGGGACCGGGTCTCGAGCCTTAGTGCTCGCGAGTTGAAGCTAGGCGAGCCAAGGGGGAAGTACACCTGCGGCGGGCAATTCGATCCACTGCACCTTCTTGATCCCATCGATCGAGCCGAGTTCCTCGAGTGCGATCTGTGGGGGACGCGAGTCGAGGTTCAGGACACCGATGGCGAGTCCTCCTTGCTGTTGCTGGACACGGCCGACGGACATTTGGCCGATATTGACACCGTGCTTGCCGAAGACGGTCCCGACTTTACCGATGATCCCTGGCATATCGTCGTGGGTGAAGAAAAGCATGTGTCCATCGAGGTAGGCTTCCATGCGGTAGTCATCGATCGAGACGAGTCTGGGCATGCTGTTGCCGAAAACGGTCACTCCGGCTCGTACGGTATGTTCACCGCCGAGCACCTCGGCGGTGACCGAGGAGCTAAATGCTCCTAGGTCACGGTTGCGTTTCTCGATCAGATCGATGCCCCGTTCCTTGAAGAGCAGTTCTGCGTTGATGATATTGACGTCATCGGCCATGGCCCGTTGGAGGAGTCCGGCGCAGAAGGCGGATGTCAGGAGTTTGGTGTCTTTATCGGCGACTTCGCCTCGGTAGTGCAATTCGCAGGCGCTGACTGTGCCGGAGTGCCATTGGGCCATGAGCAATCCCAACCGGTAGGTCGCATCGAGGTATCCGCGTAAGCCTTCGAGCATTTTCGGGTCGAGTGAGGCGACATTGACCGCGTGGCGAATTTCGCCGGTGTTGAAGAAGTTCATCAGGAGTTGGATCCCTTCGATCGCAACTTGGGTCTGAGCCTCTTCGGTGCTCGCGCCTAGGTGTGGGGTGCAAACGACGCCGGGCATTCCGAACAGGGGGCTGTTGGTGCATGGTTCCTCTTCGAAGACGTCCAGGGCGACCCCTGCGATGATTCCGCGTTTGAGTCCTTCGACCAGGGCTGCTTCTTCGTAGATACCTCCGCGTGCACAGTTGACTAAGCGGACTCCGGGTTTGAGGAGTTCCAATTGTTTCATACCGACGAGGTATTTGGTTTCCTCGGTCAGGGGTGTGTGGACCGTCAGGTAATCGACCTTGGGGAGCATTTCGGCGACGGTTTGAACTTTTTCGATGCGCAGTTTGGTTGCTTGTTCGTCCGAGAGGAACGGGTCGAAGGCGATGACGCGCATGCCGAAGGCTTGGCCTCGCAGAGCGACTTCACGGCCGATGCGTCCGAAGCCGATCACGCCTAGGACTTTGTCGGCCAATTGGGCGCCCATGAACAGCTTGCGATCCCATTTTCCGCAGCACAGGGATTGGTACGCTGGGGCGATCGAACGCGAGAGTGCGAGCATTAGGGCGAAGGCATGTTCGGCGGTGCTCAGGGTATTTCCGGCCGGGGTGTTCATCACGACGATCCCTTGGCGGGTCGCGGCATTTTTATCGATGTTATCGGTTCCTACGCCGGCACGCACGATCGCTTTGAGTTTGCGGTTGCCTTCGAGCGACTCGGCGGTGATTTTGACCCCGCTGCGAACAATCGCTCCATCGAAAAGGGCCAAGGATTCTTTGAGCTCTTGGCCTTTGAGTCCATGGATTTCTTTGTATTCAAAGTTCGAATCGCTACGGAGCAGTTCGAGGCCTTCGGGAGCGATCGGATCCAATACCAAAATACGGGTCTTCATAACGTTTTCGATCTTGTGGACTTGGAGTTCAAGCGTGTTTGGTGGCGAATAGATCCATGAGTTGTACGAGGAGTTTGACCCCCTCGATCGGCATGGCATTGTAGATGCTGGCGCGAATACCGCCGACGCTGCGGTGCCCTTTCAAGGAGTCCAAGCCGAGTTTTTTAGCCTCGGCCAAGAATGCCGTTTCGAGTTCTTCGGACGGCAGTTTAAAGGTCGCATTCATCAGCGAACGGTCTTCGAGCCGCGCGTGGCCTTGGTACATCCCCGGATGGCGATCCATCGCATCGTAGAGCAATTGCGCTTTGTCCTGATTCCGACGGTGCATCGCATCGAGGCCGCCGACGCTTTCCTCGAGCCACTGGGCGACGAGTCCCATGACGTAGATCCCAAACGTCGGTGGGGTGTTCCACATCGAGTCTTCTTGTGCATGGTTCCGATAGCTTAAGTACCCAGGCAGGTTCTCGGCGCTGCGATCGAGAAGATCCTTGCGGATGATCACGACGGTCACTCCGGCGGGTCCCGCATTCTTCTGGGCACAGGCATAGACGATCCCGTACTTGGCGATGTCGAGGGGTCGGTAGAGAAAGTCCGACGAACTGTCGATGACCAGAGGGCAGGGGACTTGCCAGTCGCTTTGGAACTGGATGCCTTGGATCGTCTCGTTGCTTGTCATGTGGAGGTAGGCAGCATCGGCCGAGACGCCGAGTTCCTCGGGTTTTGGAAGCTTTGAGTACCCGTGGTCGGCTCCGTCATAGAGGACCTCGACGGGACCCTCTTTCTTGGCTTCTCCGACGGCATACTTTCCCCAGGTTCCAGTCACGACGTACTGAGCTGGCGATTTCGAGCCTCGCAGCAGATTCATCGCCACCATGGAAAACTGCAAGCGAGCTCCTCCTTGGAGGAAGAGGACTTCATGGGTTTGGGGGATCTTGAGCAATCGGATCAACCGCTGCTTGGTCTGTTCTTGGATGGCTATAAATTGCTTGCTGCGATGGGAGATCTCGAGGATCGAAGCACCGCAGCCGGGCAGACAGAGCATCTGATCTCGGATGGTTTCCAAGACGCTCACGGGCAAGCAAGCCGGTCCTGCCGAGAAGTTGTACAAGCGGTTCTCTGTCATGTTCCAATCATGTTCCAATCGATTCCGAGGTCAGATTCAAATACCCAACGAATACGTTATCCAACTGCACGGTTGTGAAACCGGGCTGGCCAGCGATTTTAAACCAATCCATGCGGAGCGAAAGGACTATTGCTCCTGCTGGGGTTCACGAATCGCTGAGGCCAACCACTCAAGCGCCATGGCCTCGGAGGTCCAATGTCCATCGAGCTGCATCGATCTGGCTTGCGATAGTAGTTTGCCGAATGCAGGACCTGGCTTGAGCCCGGCTCGGATCAGATCGCTGCCTTTGATCCAAGGTTCTGGATTCCATAGGTGAGTCGGTTGAGCGAGACGTTCTTTGTAGGTTTGGATGCCGGAGTCCGGCCATTGGTGCAGACGGCATAGGGCTTGAGCCAAGTGCATCGACTCGTCGATCCAGCCATGGAGGAGCTTGGGCTGGACTTGAGACCAGTCGAGGGGCTTGGGATTGGCCAGGGCCCAGGAGGCTTCAACGCAAACGCATGCCGAATCGATCGTCGCGTTGGGGAGCTTCCATCGGCGCTGGATTGCCTCGAGGGCCGTTCGCCAGGCTTGGTTGGGGATTGGATATTCCGGGTCGCTCGGAGGTCGTAGTCTGCCCAGTGGATGGACCAATGCAGCCAGAACGACGGGGAGTTCTAGGTGCGTATCGGGTAGTTGGAGGAACAGTTCGGCTTGATCGACCGGCAGGAGTTCTGGGGCGATGTGCGCGAGCAGACTGCATCTTTCGAGTTCGGACCAAGCCCATTGTCGGTTGGGTTGTTCGAGGATTTTCGAGAGTTCCATCCCGATCCTCTCGCCGCTGACGCGTTGGATCCCTGAGGCCGATTCCTCGATCGCTTTGCGGGTCGCCGGGTCGAGTTCCAAGGCAAATCGGGCGGCGAATCGAATGGCCCGNAGCATNCGCAGTTTGTCTTCGTTGATACGGGCATAAGGGTCGCCGATGGCACGAAGCAGGCGATTTCNCAGGTCGATTTGTCCTCCGACGAAATCGATGACTCTCTGGGCGATCGGATCGTAGAAAAGACCGTTGATGGTAAAGTCGCGCCGCTGGGCGTCTTGTTCGGCCGTCGCGTAGACGACCCAGTCGGGGCGTCGGCCGTCGGAGTAGGAACCGTCGGTTCGGAACGTCGCGACTTCGACCTGGCACTTGGTCTTGGCCAATCGGCCATGGACGAGCACAACGCCAAAGGCTTCGCCGACGGCGCGAGTGTGATCGGCGCCGAAGACTTCACGGACTTGCTCGGGCGTAGCGTCGGTGGCGACATCGAAGTCTTTGGGAGTCAGGCTCAGCAGAGCGTCTCGCACGCACCCTCCGGCATAGTAAGCCACGTAGCCTCGGTCGACCAAACGCCGAACGATTTCGTGGGCGAATTGCCGATGGAGGGAACCTGCATGGAATAGAGGTCTGTCGGCAGAAGGGTTCTGCGCCGTGGGGTCCTGGGATGACATTGTGAAGGTAGCTGGTTCCGTTCCTCGCCCAGAGAGCCTATGATACGCCGTTATGAGCACTGATTTTAACCCCCAGGACCCCAACCGTCAGCCTCACCGAGACCGAGGCCGCCATGCGGTAGTCGGGATTCTCTATGAAGAAGGACAATTCCTGGTCATTCGACGTTCGCAATTCGTCAGCGCACCGGGGTTGATCTGTTTCCCGGGTGGAGGAATCGAGCCTGGAGAGGACTTTCAAACGGCCGTCAAACGCGAATTGGTCGAGGAACTCGATCTTCGGGTCGAGGTCCGAGGGCATCTCTGGACGAGTCAGACCCGTTGGGGAACTCGCCTGGAGTGGTTGTATTGCGAGCGGCTTGAGGGTTCCGAGCCGAGGCCCAATTTCCAGGAGGTCGAGGAGTTCCATTGGATGAGCGTTCCGTTGCTCGAAGCTCGCAAGGATCTGCTCGGAAGCATGCCAGAGTTCTTAGCGAGTTTCCGCAGCGGGGACTTCCGATCGCACTTTGAATCCGACTGACGCAGACGCTTGCATCTGCGAAATCGACAACAGCTAACCGTCAACAGTTAACAAAGTACAGAGCTCAGATCCATGCAGTGCAGAGTCATCGACAGTCACACCGGGGGCGAGCCGACTCGCACGATCGTCTCGGAAGTTCCTTTGCGTGGAGGGAATGTCGCGGAGCGCTTGGCGCACATGCGAGAGGAATTCGATTTCTTGAGGACCGCATTGATCCATGAGCCTCGCGGTTCGGAGGTCATGGTCGGCGCACTGGTGCTTCCCCCGATCGATGCGAGAAACACAGCAGGGATTATATTCTTCAACAACGTCGGGTATTTGGGTATGTGTGGCCACGGAACGATCGGGGTCGTCGAGACTCTCCGATGGCTTGGAAGGCTACAGCCCGGACGCCATAGCTTTGAGACATGCGTCGGGCAGGTGGATGCGGTTTTGCATGAGGATCGGCAAGTGACGCTTGAGAACGTGGCGAGTTATCGGGTGGCGAGCAACTGCCCGATCCGGCTTACCGATGGAGTGTCGCTATCTGCCGATATCGCTTACGGTGGCAATTATTTTGCTCTTTTGGACGTGAGCCATACCGATTGGTTCGATCGACCTGCGGGCTATTTGATCGACAGGTCCACGGAGATTTTAGAGGCGGTCCAAAAGGACTATCCACGGGTCGATCATGTCGAGCTTTTTGGGGCTGCGGTCTCGTCGGCGAACGATTCCCGTTCGTTTGTTTTATGCCCTGGCCGCCAGTACGATCGTTCACCGTGCGGGACCGGGACGAGTGCCAAGCTCGCTTGCCTTGCGGCCGACGGAAAACTTGCACCTAGTGCCATTTGGCGTCAAGAGAGTTTCATCGGCAGTGTCTTTGAAGCCTCCTACGAGTGGCTCGAGAAGGCCAGCTTGCAGATTCGACCTTCGGTCCGCGCTCGGGCGTTTGTCAACGGGGATCTTCAGTTGATCGTCGACCCCGAGGATCCCTTCGGTTGGGGGATCCCAAGTCGCTAGTCTCTGTAAGATCTTTTTGGGCGATTGTTTTGGGGGTCGATCCAACCGGTTTTCGACCGACGGCTTGGAGGGTATCTTAAGCCGACGGCTGCTGCGATGTTCGCGTGCAACTCGGGGAAGAAGNGGGATGGCGAGCAAGACGGGGATGGCCCAGAGTGAGGGATTTCGATGTCAAAACGATGGATCTTTCGAGCCCATGATTCGGCAGGTTTTTTGGCGTTTGCCGACGAGTTGAAGGTCGATCCGGTGGTGTCTCAGCTTCTTTTGTCGCGTGGGATTTCCAAGGTCGATGCGGCGAGGCTTTTTCTCGATTGCAAGTTTTCCGACTTGCGAGATCCGCAGTTGTTGCCTGGGATCGACGCGGCAGCCGAACGGATACTAAGGGCTGTACGCGATGGCGAGCCCATCGTCATCTACGGCGACTACGATGCCGATGGGATGTGCGCTACGGCGATCCTCGAATCGTTTCTCAAGATGCTCGGGGCCGATGTGACGTACTACGTACCCAATCGGCTCGAAGATGCGTATGGACTCAGTTGCGAGTCGATCCGACGGCTCGCGAGCTTGGGCCGCAAGCTCCTGGTGACCGTCGACTGCGGAATCGGTTCGATCCAAGAGGCGCAGTTGTGTCGGGAATTGGGTTTGGACTTGATCATCACCGACCACCATGCTTGTGGCGCGATCCTTCCCGAGGCCGTGGCCATCGTCCACCCGAACTTGCCCAACACCAACTATCCGTTCCATGGGCTCTGCGGTGCAGGAGTCGCCTTCAAGCTCGCTTGGCGAATGTGTCAGATTCTGGCCGACAATCGGAGCAAGGTAGCCGATGTGCATCGGGACTTTCTCTTGATGGCCATGACCATCGCGACGATCGCGACGGTGGCCGATGTGGTCCCCTTGGTCGATGAGAATCGGATTTTGGTCCGAACTGCATTGCAGTTGATGACCAAGCATGGCCCTCCGGGCCTCAAGGAGCTCATCAAGCTCACGAAGCTCGACGCCAAGCGAGCGATCAGTGCCGAAGACATCGCCTTTACCCTCGCCCCGAGGCTCAACGCTGCCGGTCGGCTCGGTCAGGCCCAGTTGGGCGTCGAGCTATTGACCACTCAGGACCCCGGCCGAGCCTTGGCCCTGGCACAGTATCTCGACCGATTGAATGCCGACCGAGACTCGATCGAGCGAAGCATCACGTTGGCGGCCAGCAAACAAGCCAAGGAGCAACTCGAAGCCGCTGCCGAGCCCGCCTTGGTGCTGCACTCCCCCGGTTGGCACCTTGGGGTCATCGGAATTGTCGCTGGGCGGATGGCCGAGCGGTTCCATCGCCCCGTGGTGATCATCTCCTCGGACCCCATGGGACAAAAGCCGGCCACCGGCAGTGGTCGATCTGCAGGTACTGTGGATTTGCACCGGGCGTTTGTCGCCTGCAGCGAGCATTTGGAAAGCTGCGGTGGGCACGCGGCAGCCGCNGGNTTACGGATCCAGGACCGCAAGATTCCCGAGTTCCGAGAAGCCTTGTGCGATCANGTGCGCCGAACGGTCGGAGAGAGGGATCCAGAACAGACCCTGCTGGTCGATGCGGANGCCACGTTTCAGGAGCTCAGCCTACAGACCGTCACGATGATCGAAAGCATGGCGCCCTTTGGAGCTGGAAATCCGCGACCGGTGTTCGTCGCAAGCAATGTCCAACTGCACGAGCCGGCCAAACTCTTCGGGCAGGGGGATCGGCACGTTGGGGTTCGGTTCAAGCAGCATGATCAGATCTTCCGAGCCGTCGCGTTTTCGCAGCCCGAGTGGGCCGAGAAGATCAATGCCCACCAAGGCCAATTCGATTTGGCGTTCCGACCCAACGTCAACGAGTTCAACGGGTACCGCAGGGTCGAATTGCAACTGGTCGATTGGCGAGCAAGCCAAGACGGTTGATGCCCACTAGGCTAAAACAAGCTTGGTTAGAGTTCGCTGCCTAGGACATTTCGCAAAGCGCCCTCGAGGGTCGGGAAGCGGAACGGATAACCCGAGTCTAGCAGCACGCCCGGCACCGTTCGAGCGCTGGCTAGCAGAAGGGCATCGGCCATTTCGCCCAAGGCGATCCGGAGGGCAAAGGCCGGTGCGGGAAGCCATGAGGGCCGGTGGAGGACTTTGGCCAACACGGCGCTGAAATCTCGGTTGTTCAGGCACTCAGGGGCCACGACATGGACCGGCCCTTGGCGATCCGAGGCCAAGGCTAGCCACAGCAAGATGCTGGCTGCATCGTCGATATGGACCCAAGGCCAATACTGTTTTCCCGAGCCCATCGGTCCACCTGCTCCGAGTTGGAAGGGCAAGAGCATCTTGCTCAAGGCTCCTGAGCGCGGATGGAGCACGACACCGAAGCGTGCGAGGGCGACTCGACCGGATCGATCGGAGTACTGCATCGCGGCGGCTTCCCATTCCCTGGCGACCTCCGAGAGGAAGTCATCCCCCGTAGCTGATGGAGCGACGCTCGAGGATTCGTCGAGCCGTTCGTCGCCTCGGTTGCCGAAGATCCCGACGCCTGAAGCACAGATCAGGGCCTTGGGTGGGGATTTGAGCTGACTGAGCCGTGTGACGAGTTTCTCGGTCGAGTCGATGCGGGTGTTTTTGATCGCTTGTTTGTAGGAGTTCGTCCAGCGTTTGTCGGCGATTCCTGCGCCACCGAGGTGGATCCAGGCGTCGAGGTTTTCGAACGCTGCGAGTTGATCTTCGGGGGCACTGAGCACCCCGCGCGGCCAGCGAGAGGGTGGTTGATCGCTTTGGGGGCGGGTGGATCGGACCACTTCGATTCCCAGAACGCGGGCCAGTTCGATGGTTCGACGACCGATCAATCCCGAGCTCCCTGAGACCCCGATCCGAAGTTGGCGCTGCGCCGTTGGCAGCAGTTCGGAGAACTTCAGATCGTCGGCTGTGATACGATGCCTGAAGCGGAACATGGCCGTCAGCTTGGAATCGACCCAGCCTTTGAGCACGTTGCTCAATGGAGCACCGTGGAGTTGGAAGTCGATACGATCGGTGAGTTTCGAGGCCGAATCGCGGATCGGAACGAAACGATGCTCGTGTTTCCACTTTGCGAAAGGGCCAGACTTAAGCTCATCGACGAAGAGTTCGTCGTGGATGTATTGCGTGTGTTCGGCTTTCCAGATTTGGGAGATCGGGCCGATTTTGTTCCTGACCGAGACGAGCGAACCGACTTGGAGTGAATCGTTGCTCGATACAACACTGGCAGGTTCCCAGGGGGGAATGAGCCGATTGATTGCACCGGCTTGTTCGTGGTACCCGAAGAGCCGGTCGACTGGACAGGAAAATTCGCTGGAGTGTTCGAAGAGCATGCGGTTGCGTTATGGCTTAGAGGTCCGATTCGGGAATCGGAGAGACATCTGCCATGTCGCGGAGTTTATCGAGGGCTCGTTTTTCGAGTTGGCGGATTCGTTCTTTGGAGACACCGAGTCGATCGGCGAGTTTCTGAAGGGTTTGGACTCGGCGGTGTCCGCCGAGGGAGAATCGAGCCCGAACGATCAGTTTTTCTCGCCGGTCGAGGCGATCGAGCATGTTCGAGAGTCTTCCACGCAAAGCTTCCCAGCGGATTTCNCTCATTCCAGAGGCGCGATGTTCGTCGCTGATGTCGACCCCAGAATCGTGGACGCTCAGGGTGATNCGTTGTCGTTCCTTTTGGTTTTCCATCACACGGCGATAGGAGTTGCGACGGACGACCTGAGTTGCGTAGGTGCTGAACCGGAAACCTAGAGCGACGTCGAATTTATCGACGGCTCGCATCAGGGCGACGATTCCATCGCTCAATAGATCATCGAATGCGTTGTGGCTGTTGACGAACTTCTTGACGATGGAGATCACCAGACGCATGTTCGACTTGACGAGCCGATCGCGGTACCAATCGGCGGCCCGGAGGAGCGATTCGATGCGACGGACGGTCCAACCGTTGGTGGCTCGATTCTTTTCGACAACCGACTTGGTGGTGCGGGATTTCTCGTTTTGGATCTGGGTCTGGGATTTGAGTTCCAAGCGGAGTTCGTTGGCTTTGAACCGCAAAAAGTTCATGCGTCGGAACGTCTCGACCTCTTCCTCTGGAGTCAGGAGTTTGGTTTCGCATAGGCGAGCCAAGTGGGCTGGCAGGTCTGGGGTTTTGACCCGGCGCAGCTCGTCGGAGGAAATTGGCAAGAGGCGTTTGTCGGCAAAGAGACTCGCCTCGAGTTCTGGAGTCGAGAAATCGACATTGCCCATGAAGTCGATTTCGTTGGCCAGGAGCGTCTTGACGCTCAGCGCCGTTTCTTCTGACGTTTGGGTCTCAGGGCAGATCAATTGGCAGTAGTGGACAAAGGAGGCTTCGAGTTCTTTGGTCCGAAAGGTCTTGGGCAACCCGGTCGACTTGGTCGGAGCAGGAGTCCTGGCAACAGACGAGCTTTGTTCACCAAGCAGGTTCTGCTCTGTTGGGTTCGTCGCAGGTTTCTTTTTGGTTAGCTTTGCAGCCGAGGCCGTTGGGGTGGTGGCGGTGATTTTGGACTTCTTGGGGGCTGTTTTTTCGAGCAGCTTGGCCATCGTAAAACCTTTCATCGACTTTCGGGATGAACTTTTGAGGATGCGGAGGATGCTTCTTTGACCGAAACGTCGGCCGAGCGATAACTAAATTCGTTCAAATCGTTCATTCGAGATGTTTATATCGTTCTTTTGGGGGCGTAGCAACATGCTGTGAACGATTTTTCCGGTAATGCCCCAAATTAAAAAAGAGGGAGGAAAAACCCAAGTTTCTCGATATTGCTAGAGGTTTTTCCTAGGGGAACGCTACAATTCCCCATCCGGTTGGTCAGAGAGAGACGATGAACAATGGGTCGCAAGGCTCTTGAGCGATCTGAGTCGGCTTGACCGACCTGAACGTTTTCCTCGTTGGCGAGTTCCTTGGATACGTTCAAAACGACCGTTCTGTTCGGCCTTCGGGACGCTAGCGAGCGGGCTGTTGAACGAATCGATGAACGATTTTGATCGAGATTGGCTCGATTGAGCCAGAGCCCGAGGGAAATTGGAGGTCATTGATGATCGATAGGTCGTTCAAAAAGCAGGCCTATCGATTGACAACGCTGGACAGTAGTACATGGAAATTTGTAGGGGATAGATTCGGTAGAGAAGAGTCGTATGGATGTTCCGAGGTTCGATTCGATGTTCGAGTTTGGATTAAGAGACTTCGCTGAGGCGGGGCTCGAAAGGAAAGGTCACACGGTCTAGGCCGTGTTACGACGATGAATTTGGAGCACAATTTCAGTCCTAAGCAGGTGGCCCAGGCACTTCAAGTCAGCGAGTCTTCGGTGAAGCGCTGGTGCGATCGCGGCGTGATCCGAACGGATCGAACCTATGGAGGTCATCGTCGGATTCCCCTCGAACACCTCATGGAGTTTCTCGAGTCGACCAATCGCCGGATCGTCGATCCGTCTGCGATTGGGCTGAGCGATCCTCGCCAGGACGCTTCGCGATTGGATGATTCCCGTCAAATCGCTCGGGATGCGGTCGAAGAGTTGAGCTTGCAGGCCGAACGCGCTGGAGAGGATCCCTCGATCGCCAACGCCTCGTTCCTGCAGTCTCAGTTCGAAAGGGCTTTATTAGCCGGCGACGAGACGCAGTGTCGCAAGGTGATCAGTTCTTGGTATGCGATCCATGGAAACATGGCCAGCGTGGCTGACGATTTGATGGCTCCTACGTTTCGAACCATCGGGCAACTGTGGGCCTGCGGTAGAGCGGATGTCTATCAGGAACGCCGCGGATGTGAGATTTCCATCCGATTGATCCATGAGCTTCGTCGTTTGATCCTCGATCCGGGAAATGACGCTCCTCTTGCGATGGGGGGGACTTGTGAGGGGGACAATTATCAAGTCGCCAACCAACTCATCGAGATGATTTTTCGCGAAGCCGGCTGGCGCACGATCAGCTTGGGCTCCGGAGTTCCCTTTTCTTCCATGGCTTCTGCGATTGAGAAGTATCGTCCGAAGATCTTTTGGTTGAGTGTCTCGCATGTGGAGTCCGAAGAGGCCTTCCTCGAGCGTTTTGAGCCTTTCTCGCATGGTTTACCCCAGGGGACGATGCTGGTCGTCGGAGGTAGGTCCTTGAGCGAATCGCTGCGTCGCAGGATGCAGTTCTCGGCTCACTGCGATAGCATGCGCCAACTCTCGACGCTCGCAAGGAGCCTGATCGCGCACTGACGCTCCGGTTGACTGAGACTCCTGTAACTGAGACCCCTGTAACTGAGACCTGGGTTTACTTTCGGACTTGGCCGTAGCGGCCCAAGGGGATCGTCAGGAGAGGCGCGTCCGATTCGTACGACTGCAACTCCAGCCGTGAGACCTCCAGGAGCAAGGCGAACGTGGCCTTCGTATCTCGGTCTCGATGATCGATGTAATACCAATGGTCTTCGTAGCGGACGGCCACATAGGCTCCCTCGGGTCGCTTCTTCGATTTCACGCAGTGAACGCGGAAGAGTCCGTCCATGACCTGTCGCCAATCGAACGGGGTTCCGTCGGGGTTGCATGTCATTGGGACTTTGCCATCGAGGACATGCTCGCTCGGAACATCGATCCCGTGCGAAACAAAGAAGAGGGCTTGCAGAAGCGAGCGGGTTTCAAGATCGAGCAGTTCGAGCCTTGGGCCATTCTCGTCGGAAAACGGTGGCAATTCCTCGGTTGTGATCTTCAGGGTGCTGGCCTCGGGGTCGACATGGAAGCACCGACAGAAGGTATCCCATGCGGGATTGAGCTTCGCGCTCGGATCGATCGCTAGCATCGGCTGATTCGTTTTTCGGATCAGGCAGAAACCTTCGGATTCCTTGCGGACCTCAAGTTGCATTTCGACGGCTTTGATCGCAAGGTCCGGAGCATTGGGCGGGTCTGGAAAAGGGCCTGCGACAATCTCCTCCTGCGGATCGATGAACAATTGAACGAGTTGTGCGTCTTGCAATTCCTGGAGAGCATGGATCCCCTCGAGGAACTGGGCGTAGTCCGGAGCGCATTTGGGAGTCGGGCCACTTGCGGTCTCGGCGTTGGAGATCCAGTTGAGATTTTCCAAGTAGAGTCGAAAAACCGTCGCGATCGGCCAAGTGGTTCGCGAGAGATAAAATGCTCCGTTCAGGGAGATAGGGGTAAAGAGCCGTCGCGTGTACTCCTCGTCATCCAAAGGGGTGTAGCTGAGTGTCGGGCGAGAGGCCCGAGACAAGGAGGCTTGGGGCAGGGCCTGGGATCGGAACCCATCGGCGGCGCCGGCCAAGAAAAACGGGATCGCTTGCAAATCCGAAGCGAGCTCCTGCTGGTCGGCGATGTTGGAGATCGCCAAGCTGCTCGGGGTGTTGGTGTAGCGCAGTCGGACGATGTTCAGGAGGAATTGCTCTTCGGAAGTCGTCTTGACCGCTTCGTTGTACTGAAGTCGGGTTTGGACGAGCGAACGGGGCCCAAAGCCGCACCCGAGGAATGCCCCGAGGAAAGCTAGGGTACAAAGTCCAACGAGCTTCAAGATCCGCCGGTAGCTCCTTAATGGCCGCCAGGGGATATCGCCGTTTTTCTTTGCGTTTTCCAGCCCGCTCATCGCCTACCCCCGGTTGTACCGAAGCACATCGGCAAGCTGGGGGGCTTCGCATTAGGCAATCTGTAACGATTGGGCTCAGGTTCGCGATCGGAGGTTTTTCCAAGGTCGCGTGCAAGGAGGCTTTGATGCCATGGCGGCAATTCGTGGCGGCTGGAGTATATTGGAGGATCTACGCTGTGACACTGCGGAGGATCGATTGGGGGCAATCGATCTTCACTGAATTTCCTTACAACTGGCCATTTACAACTGGTCATTACGGCATCCCCGGTTTTGGAACCCTAGGTATCACTCCATGTGCGATCTGTTTTGTCGGTTCTTTCGGGCCTTATGCTGCTTGGTCCCTCTGGTGGTGGGGGGACTCAGCCCAATCGCAAAAGGGCAGGAGACACCGAGTGATTTTTTCGAAGCCCGCATCCGGCCGATTTTGGTCGACCACTGCGAGATTTGCCATTCGCTCTCGACGCAAAAGTCCAGCGGTGGTTTGGTTTTGGATTCCGCCGATGGCTGGAAGACCGGTGGGGATTCCGGACCGGCGATCGTTCCGGGGAATCCCAAGGAGAGTTTGCTCATCCGAGCCGTCAGGCGCGATCAGGGGCACAGTCCGATGCCGCCGGCCGATAGCGGTTTGTCGTTGACCGAGTCGCAGATCCGGGACCTGGAGGCTTGGGTATTGCAGGGGGCTTTCGATCCTCGCAAGTCGGCCGAGCGGATCGGTGGGATGCGTGCCGAGGAGGTCCGATCGTGGTGGTCCTTTCAACCGCTCGGATCGCACGAGCCCCCTGAGGTAGTGCACGATCGATGGGTATGGAATCCGATCGATCGGTTCGTCGTCGCTGGGCTTGAAGCCCAGGGGCTCGAACCGGTATCGACAGCAAGCAAACGGGAGTGGATTCGCCGTGTAACATTGGATTTAACGGGGCTTGTGCCGACCCCTGAGCAGATTCAAGAGTACCTAGCAGACGAGTCCCCGCAAGCCGACGCGCGGTTGGTCGACCGGTTGCTTGAATCCTACGAGCACGCCGAGCGTTACGGACGCCATTGGCTCGATGTGGCTCGGTATTCGGACACGGCTGGGGATGGGGCTGACTATCCGGTCCGTGAAGCGTACCGGTACCGTGACTGGGTGATCCGATCGATCCATCAAAATAAGCCTTGGGATCAATTCGTGCGCGAGCAGATCGCTGGCGATCTGTTTGCAAAGGACTTGGCCGGGTCGTCCGACGCAGCGGATGCACCGGTGCGTCTGGAGACTTATGCGGACCTGGTCACAGCGACCGGCTTTTTGGCGGTTGGCAAAAGGTATGGATACG
>JGI24766J26685_10000090_pt1 | contig 20789 bp, 23 predicted proteins | sample SanBayMetagenome_FD_26685 | JGI IMG/M metagenome (IMG submission 26685)
TGTTCGTGGGGTACTTTTGATAGTAAAAGAGGTGGACACAAATTTATTGCTTGTAAAAATCAGTTGGAACTATACTCTTGGCTTAGCAAAATAACAAAAATTAGACTTAGCAGAAAATATTGCCTGTATTAGCTGTTAAAATATTTGCGAACATTCCAATAAATTAAATATGGATAAAAATTGTATAACACAATAACAGAGTGGGTTTCGTTAAATAAGCTGTACGTTGCTGAATTCATAGGCTACGCCGCTGCATTTTGTGGCACTGTGTCGCTTATTCCTCAAATAGTAAAATTACGGAAAGAACGCTCGGCAAAAGCTATATCCGCTACTATGTATTTAATTTATACTATTGGAGTAGTGTTATGGTTAACTTACGGGATTATGATTAATTCAATTCCGTTAATTATTGCAGAAATAATCGCTCTTGTTTTATCCATTACTATCCTGATCATGAAATATTTATGGAAATGATAATAAAAAACCTTTAATAATAGCGGAACTTATTACCTAATCCAAGTGAGCGATAACTATTACTTTTAAATAATTAAATAAATAATTAAAATCTATGAGTATGAGCAAGGAAAGTTCGACATTACCTAAAAACATGATTTTAAATTGGTTATATTCAGCTGAAATGCACGTACCATTGGATAAACTGGGACAATGGCTTGAAAATAATACAGACGGGCAGTATAAGCTTGTAAAGAATAACATAAAGGTAGAGTCCGAATGAGTAAAAAGCCTACATTAAGTCTTGGCGGTAAGTTATCGCCCGAGATGCAAAACAAATTACAGCAGCTAGCAGGAAAACCTAGTACAACAAAAAGCAAAGCGCCTAACAAGATTAATACTAACGTAAAAGCCGGTAATACTAATACCCACAGACCGCATAAGCCTAAACTTACTCAAGAAGAGTTGAAGAAAAAACAGAAATCCGTTGAATTACATAATCAACAAAAAGAAGAGGCTATTGCTCTCTACAACCAGCATTTCTCTTATTTTAGTCAGTTATACCCGAATTGTTTTAGCCAAACACCTAAACCGCTTGCTATCGGTATTGACAAGGAGATAATCGCAGAAGAGGCTAAAAAGTCGGAAGAAGAGCAAATCACTCAAAAGGTACTAAGGCGTTTCCTCGGTAAGTATACTCGGAGCGTAGCGTATAAAGAAGCCATGCAATTAGGTAGCGCTAGAATTAACTTACAAGGTGAAGAAGTTGACAAGGTTACTCCTGAACATGCGGAAATAGCTAGAAAATCACTTGAAGAGTGGCGGAATAAACGAGCTACAGAGCAAAATGATAAGCAACCACCACAGAAACAAAGGGAAAAGGTTACCAATCCGGGCTAAATGAGGTATGCTACAAAAGTTATGGCCTAGCTTTTAGTCTTAGGTAGGTCGCCAATTAATGAACTAAAAAGGAAATTATCCATGAACAAGCAAGAATTTATCGACCATATAGCAAATCAACATGGATGCACAAAAAAGGAAGCAGAAAAGGCTATTGATATATTTACCTCTTCTGTAATTAATGCGATAGGAGAAGGAAAGGAAATATCCCTTATTGGCTTTGGTAATTTTAGCGTCAGTAAAATAGCAGCAAGGAAGGGGCGTAATCCAAGAACAGGGGAGGAATTGCAAATTGCCGCTTATAATCAACCTAAGTTTAAGGTAGGATCAAAACTTAAAGCTGCCTGCAACAAATAAGGTTAGATAAGGTGTATTATTATGCAAACTGGGACTATTAAATGGTCTGCGACACGAGGTTGTCGAAAGGAGCTGTAGTACTATTAGATACTACCACCCATACTGCTGGGTGAATCTACTGTCCTGAATGAAGAGCGGACAGGACAATGTAGCAAAGTGCGAAAACACGGGATAAAATGCGTAAGCAGATTATTCTCCTAGTAGCCATACAAGCTGGGTAAGCGCTAGATAGTTGATATGCTGAAATTAAGTGAATCTGCGTTGAGGTATCGTCAATAGTAACAATGGTAAGTGGCTATATACATTGCATTGAGAATTGGAATGACTCCACCATTTAGTCACTCGCAGTCTATATATTCTCCGGTATTAAGCAGGCAGCTAAGTCAACATGCTCTTAAGACGAAACGTGGAAACCCCGTACAATTCCGAAAGAGCAATCTTTGGGAAGGTGTCTCGCGAGGGACACTGATAATTGTGTGGGTTTGGGAGGTTGGAAAAAGCAAATGCTACTTTGTAATGAGGTAGATACTGATCAAATGATCAGACACGAAAGTGTGCCTACGTCTAACTGGTTCTAGATAGCAAGAAAATTTGAAGAATCGAAATAATGAAGAAACGCAAATGACAGAAATAGAAATATCTACTGGTGCCTCTTCAGCTCTTACAGCTAAAACATGGGATAGTCTCTCATGGCAGAAGATTGATAAGCACGTAACTCGACTACAAATGCGTATTGCTAAGGCAGAACGAGAAGGGAAGAAAGGTAAGGTGAAAGCCTTGCAAAGAATCTTAACTTACTCATTTTACGCTAAATGTTTAGCAGTAAAAAGAGTTGTATCCAATAAAGGTGGTAAAACGCCTGGTGTTGATGGTATTATCTGGAAAACAGCTAAACAGAAAATACAGGCTATACTATCGCTTAAGCGACACGGATATAATCCACTACCATCAAGAAGAATACATGTTCCTAAGAAGCAAAAAGGAAAATTTAGGCCAATCTCTATTCCAACTATGAAAGATAAAGCGATGCAAGCCCTGTGGCACATGGCTTTATTACCAATAGCAGAAGAAAGATCTGATCTAAATTCCTACGGCTTTAGACCTAAAAGATCTACTAGAGACGCAATAGAACAGTGCTTTAAGGCACTATGTAAAAATGAATCTCCCAAATGGGTCTTTGAAGGGGACATACGCTCTTGTTTTGATAAAATATCACATCAGTGGTTATTAGAAAATATTCCCATGGATAAACAAATTCTAAGGAAATTTCTAAAAGCTGGGTTTATGGAAAAGCAAAAGTTATACCCTACAGAGCTTGGAACCGAGCAAGGAAGTACTATCTCGCCCACTCTAGCAATAATGGCATTATCAGGTATTGAACGGAAAGTAAGAAGCACTAGCAGTAGACAAAGAGCTAAAGAACAAATTAATTTTGTCTCTTACGCAGACGACTTCATTATTACAGGAAATTCACCAGAACTGTTAAAAGGCAAGATAATACCAATTGTTACAGAATTTCTAGCAGAAAGAGGGTTAGAACTCTCGCAAGAGAAATCTAAGATAACTCACATTGATGAAGGCTTTAATTTCTTAGGTCTTAACGTACGTAAGTATAAAGGAAAACTATTAATAAAACCTGCAAAGGAAAATATTAAAACATTCCTACAGGACATAAGGAGTGCAATTAAAGCTAATTACTCAGCAAAAACAGAAAATTTGATAAACCTATTAAACCCTAAAATTAGGGGATGGGCTAATTATTTCTGCAATGCTGTATCATCAAAAGCTTTTTCATACGTTGATAACATGATATATAGAATGCTTAAGTCGTGGTTATTACGAAGGCACTCTGATAAAAGTAAGTCTTGGATTATCAAGAAATACTATATTAGACGTGGTCTAAGTAAATGGAATTTTCATGCAATGATAAAAGATAAGAAAGGGAATAAAATTCCATTTTATCTTTACCAAGCATGCAAAACTCCAATAGCAAGGCACATCAAGATCAAAGGCGAAGCTCATCCGTTTAATCCAAAATTTAAAGACTATTTTAAACTAAGGGATAAAACAAGTAAGACTAGATTGACAAGTAGCAATTCTAGACTTAAATTGAATACAAGACTGCTGGGTGACAATGTCGCCTTACTTAGGGCTTGAGCGCAGTGCGGGGAAACTCGCACGCTGCGTTCTTATGGGAGTTAAGATTGGTAACAGTCTTGACTTACCAGGCTTAATTCTACTAAGGGTTACGGCTTTATAGAGCCTAGCGATAAATCAAGAGACGTGTTTGTCCATATCTCGGCAGTACAACACCTAGATATTAGAGAGCTTAACCCTAGCACTAGGGTTAGCTTTGAAACTGAAAAACAAAAAGGAAAAGTATCAGCTACTAATATTAAATTGATATAATATAATACAGACTATCCAACACTACTTTGTAAATAGCGGTAGATAGTGGCTTTAGATAGTTTGTATTCCCGCATTAAATCTTTTATCAGTATGCCGTCTTGGCGTTTCTGGTGTAGACTAGTGATATCAGTTGCTTTAAGTTGCTTTTTTCTACCAAAGCCGATGCCATTTTCTTTAGCTTTGATAATACCTTCCATTTGGCGTTCGGTGCGTATTTCATTTTCAAACTGACTGATAGCAGCTAGCATATTAAACAGAAGACGACCCGTTGCATCGCTGGTATCTATATTTTGGTCAATGACTTTGAGATGGACTGATTTACGAGCAATAATATCGGCAATTTGGCATAAATGCAGAGTTGAACGGGCAAGACGATCAAGACGGGTAACAACTAACGTGTCGCCTTCTCTGACATATTCTAGGCACGCTTGTAACTGGGGGCGTTGGTTTAAGTTACCGCTAGCTTTTTCCTGAAACAATTTATTACAGTGAGCAAGTTTATCGAGTTGTACTTCCAAAGATTGACCGACTGAGCTGACTCTTGCATATCCTACTAAGTGCATATTTATTTAGTCTCATATTATCTTAACTTTTACAAGAATAGCATTCTGAGACATTAAAAAAGATATGTCAATATTGGATATTGCAAAGTGTACTTTTTGAGTCTTATAACTGATTAACACTTTTTTTATTGCGTTAAGTAACGTTTTTATTACTTAACATTTACACGTATCTGTTTTTTACATAAATCGTTACTAGATTTGTGTTGCTCTCTTTGTAACAATTCCACAGATAACTTTTAAGTTTTTAACGAATTAGAGTTTTCTTTGTTATGTTAAGTAATGTTTTATTTATTTAACGCTTGCGCTTATATATTTTTCCACTGCTTTCATCATAACATCTAATCCGGTAGTGTTGTGGTCTAGTGCATACTGTTTTACTCTTCTACGAAACTCCGCAGGTACACGAAAGTTTAAGGCTACCAATTCTTCATCTAGCTGCCTAGAGAGAGTATTACTAGCATCTTCCGTTTTAGGCGGCGTTCCTTTCCGTTGTAGTTTACTTGGTATAGGTATTTGCGCCTGAATTTTTTTGTTCATAATTATTACCCTTTATTTTTTTGAGCTAAATTTACAATTTCCTGAACTACCGCTACCGCGCGTTCATTAAGTGTCTTAAAACTGGTTTCAGTTAAAGCTCGCCCGCTATCCTGCGCGCGACGATAGGCTACTCTATCCAATAGCGAAGATTCAATCGTGGTATATCCCGTTTGCTCTATATACTTACGAGCATCTAATAACTCGGCCGTTGAATCCCCTACCCTACAAAACACTATTCCTATATCTTTTTTGGAAATGCCTTCGCTTACTAGTTCATGCGCTAACCTAACAGTCGGTTCTAAATCATCGAGTGAAATCCCTGTCGGTAATAGAATTAATTGCGAGCTTTTTGCTATCTGTAATGTAGTTTTACTGGCAGCAGGTGCGCCGTCAAAAATTAATAAGTGCATCTCTCCCTTATTATAATCGGCAATAGCATCACCTACCGAGCGGTATTGTTCCGTTTTTATCATAGGTTCAATTTCCAAATGATTACGATTCATATTCCACCTAGTAGAAGTACCTTGCTTGGAGTCCATATCTGCTATTTTAACTATCCATTTATTAGCAGAATATTCTCTAGCTAATAATCGAGCTAAAGTGCTTTTACCTACTCCGCCTTTTTGCGAAACTATGCCTATAATCATTCGTTAAAAGCTTATTTAGTTATTGCTCTACTTGACGTTATAAGTAAATCACTTTTTAACATTGGCGTCAAATAGTTATTTATATCTTATTTTTTTTAAGGCTTTAAATCAGGTCTTATATTGTTAGGGAATTTTAAAGAGCAGTAACCTCACGACAAGGAAACTGATAAACCTTAGCAGAGTTTTTTAATTCTGCATCAAGAATAAGATTCATCCTCTTGGCAGTAAAAGTTTCTAGCCTTTTTAGAAAACCACTAACCCCTCCACTCAACAATAGTTTTAACTTTGTCCTCGTTACCCCTACGTATATCAAATTCAATTCCTCTACATCATAAATCAATATTTCCTCTAACGGCACTTCGTTGGTAAAAATAATGAAATCATCTTCAAGTACAACGTTGTCCCATTCTCTACCTTTAGACTTGTGTATCGTAGATAATGTTACCGCTGCCTTACCCTCTTCAACATAGCAGGCATTCTCTATCTGCTTAATGATATTCTTGAAAGACGATCCATGTTCTTTTATTAACTTTGCAAGGAAAGTAATATCGGGGTCTTGGTATTTATGGTTAAATTGTAGCATCGCACTCCACGATTTAAAGTGCTTTAGTTTTACATGCTCTACTTTGCTCATATTACCGCTAAAAAGTGCATAACCGCTTTTAGCAAGGTTTAATATTTCACTGACACCTCCAACTACAGAAAGCTTGTGTTTCTGAAAGTGTAATATCCTCTCTATAATCCGTGCATTAGTGCGACATAACACAGTAAACGGAGCTGTTATGCTATTTTCGGCAATATCACTCTCTACGCTTGCAGTACCCGACAAAAGCTGTGCCTCATTCTTTGCAGAAATAATTATGTTTGCAAGCCTGCTTATTTCATTACCAAAACGAAATGACCTGCTTAAATAACAGACTTCACCACCCAATTTAGCAAAACTGTTAATTGACCCTCGCCATGAATATATCTGCTGGTGTTCATCACCGACATAAATCTTCTGACATCCTTGTTTGAGAAGAATATCAAGTAACACAGGGTTTGCATCCTGACACTCATCAAATAGAATAAAATCATAAACACCGCTTAAATCAGGATTTGATAGCTGGTACATCTTCAAGTAAAAATCATGTTCTATAGGCAAATTTGATCCTCTCTCCGTACATCTTTGCCAATATTCCGCTGCCCTATCAATGACGTAGTCTATAATAGCCCTAGTTTCTTCGCCGTTATTGCCGGCAACTTCTTCAAATACCCTGCTAAGTCTGAACTGGTGATCAATTTTGTTTCTATCGCTGTTAACAAAAACACGTAACAGTTTCAATACCAGAAAAGCTATGTCGTTTTCTTCGTAGCTGTATATTCGCTTTATATCCACATACCTTGTAATATCAAAAATACTTAAGGTACGAACCCGATCTTTTATTCGATACGCAAGTACTCTGTAAGCAATACTATGAGACGTCTTGCAATCAACATTTGAGGGGAATTTCCGAGCCGCATCTATTTGAATTGCCTTGTTATATGCAAGGTATAAACCTTTACCAGACAGCTCCATTGCTATCGCTACCAAAGTGGAAGTCTTACCGCTACCAGCAAATGCCTTTATCTTCAAGTCCTTACCCTGATGTGCAGTCTCTACGCATTACCTCTGCTCATCCGTAAGTTCATAACTAAAACTACTTACTTCAATGTTCTCTAACATAGAAAGGACTATACTACCTACTTTTTTTTATTACATTTTTTAGTAAGCTATTTAACAAGCTGGTTTGGTATTATTATATTCCTGCAAAAACCTAATATTTTCTCTTGCCTCTTTGATCTTAGCCGCAAATTCTTCCAGTTCTTCCATACTTCGCTGCTCATATTCAGCTTTATCTACCTGATTACGGCTTTCTATGTTCATTTTAGCTAGTGCTAAACCGGTAAGTTGTTGAACTTCAGGAACACTAATCTCTCCTTCTTCTAGAGCGGTTAAAGTACTATTTATTATTTCTGTAGCTGTTCTATTACCAAATGATATTTTTATAATATTATTACTCTTAGTCTCAGTAGACCATCCACCTTGAGTTTTTAGGTAGAATATTATCGCCGTTACATCGCCTTGATCTACTAGTTTCATCAGCTTACTGGCAACTATACCTATTGCCTTTGCTTTCCCTTTTTTATAGGCTCGGAGTACTCTTGGATCTCTTTTTTTTAATTCGTAAAATGTATCCTCTGAAAAACCAAAATAATTGGCTATCTGCTCTATGGATAAATAAGCTGACAATGCTTCTACTTGAGCTATTTGGGCTTCATCCAGTGTTATTTTTTTACTCATAATACTTATGCTGTTGATTCTTCTAAAAACTTATTATACCGCTTTTCAAGGTTTTTCCTCAATTTAACGGCTTCAGTAAACTAGTACTTAATTTTTGGTTGTTAGGCATTCCCACTTTTATTTATAGTTTCCGGTTTTATATGTTTTTCTAACATATCCAATTTCTGTAGGGTTTGATCCAGTTCTATTGCAAATGCCTTGGCTTCATCAATGCTTATCTGCTCCGATACCGCTTTGTCTGCCTGAGTACGGCTTTCTATGTTCATTTTGGTGATGGCTAAATTCCCTATCTGCTGCATCTGGGCAAAGTCTATTTTACCTTCCTGAAGTGCCTTAAAACCAATATTAAGTATTTCCGCAGGCGTTTGTTCACCCGAAAACGTCAAACAAACAGACTCATTATCATTTTTATTTTCACTGCCCCAACTGGCTTTTGTCTTAAGGTAGAAGGTAATTGCTTGCAATTTACTTGCAGTATTTTCTTTTTCTCTGATAAACCCCATAAGCATACTACCAACATAGCTGCAAGCTTTTGCTACCCCTCTGTTATAGGCTGTAAGTACTTCCGGTTGGCGTTTCTTGATTTCATGAAAGGTTTTCTCTGAAAAACCAAAATAATCAGCAATTCTATTTATCGGTAAGTAAGCTGACAATGCTTCTACTTGAGCTATTTGGGCTTCATCCAGTGTTATTTTTTTACTCATAATATTTATGCTGTTGATTCTTCTAAAAACTTATTATACCGCTTTTCAAGGCGTTTCCTTAATTTAACGGCTTCAGTAAACTCGGATAATAACTTATCTAGCTTTTCGTCAGACTCCTCACCTTTTAACTTGTCTATTTCTTCCATTATAGTAAGTTCTCTATCAAAAGTTTCAGCGAGCATGCCACGGTTTACAAATCTGAGCATTAATATCTTATTTTCTTCGCCTTTACCGGTAATTTCAATTGTGTCTTGATCCATATATATGACCTATATTACTTAATTATAATTAACAACTTCTTTTGCAGCTGGAAGCAAAGCTTTAAAATATAACTCATGCGCCCAAGGCTCTCCTTGCTTCATTGCTTTTTGAACGAACTTATATGCCTTCAAGCGATCTTTTAGTGCAGCTTCACTTAAGCTCCTATCGGTAGTTTTAGGTCGTCCTTTCACATTACCGGACTGACCTTTTACAAATTGCATAACAAAACTCCTAAAAATTAATTAAATTATACCATTTTTTACCTGTAAACACAAATATTTATACCTAAAAAAACCGCTAGAATATAAGCTTTTTAGCAGTTTTTTATATAAAAACATTAAGAGGAAAATTCGACCAATTTAGCAGAAGAAACTTAGCCATAGAAACTAGGCTAGCACTTGCTTATAGGTTTAAGGAGTTTGAGGCTCAGAAAGCAAAAGAGCGACAAGGGACAAGAAATGATCTTACCATAGAAGATACCAACATTAGGTTACCAGTAACCTTAAATAACAAAACATTAGAAGTGATAGCTCAAAAAGCTGGTGTTGGCTATAGCACTGCTTTCCAATACGATGCTATCCAACGCAAAGGTACTGATGAGCAAAAGGCTAAAGTTGGAGAAACAAGCTAGTCCACCGATAGTAAAGTACTTTATACACGGCAAACAGGCACAGCAAAGAGAATATGCTAAAACTTCCTCTTTTAAAAAATTCACCTTCCTAGGGTTAAGTCATATCTGACCCAATGTTGTACAAAATTGGGAACTAAATTTGGGAACTTCTTTCAAGAAGATAAAACGTAAGACTTGGAGGGTAATATTTTTATTTTTCCTAAAAAAGATTGGGAACTAATTTGGGAACTTCTGAATAACAGTAGAGAACAAGGGTAGAGATATATAAGTTCCCAAGTTCCCAAATTTTTGGATAGGTATATATATAAGAAAAACTATATATATTTAGTTAGTTTTTTTAAACTAAAAATCCATAAAAAAAAATGGAAAAATATATATATGATTTTTATATATAGATTATATTCTCAAAAAACTTGGGAACTTGGGAACTAAACCCTTGAAAGCCATATGTTGCAATGGATTGCCGAGTTCCCAATTCTTGTTTCCGCTTTTTTAAAAATTGGGAACTAAAAAAAAATTGGGAACTTGAAAATTTTAATTAATTCAAGCTCTCGGCTTGGATGGCTGATCTTTCCTCTTCCTCATAATTTGCCGGTACTACCATTGGAATAATTTGCGCAGGAGCATTTTGTATACTTTCCGTAATGCCCAGTGCCTCTAAATTCAATTTGTAACACTTCATTTTGCTATTAGTTTTGGCATAGTGTATATTCCATCTAGCGCGATAAGTTATTTGATCATCGCCGTACTTTTCTGCGTAAGGAGTAATATAATTTTTTTCTCGAATTATTTTTTTGCAATAATTCAAATTCAAACCCTTTAACACCTCATTTTCTAAAACATTTTGGAAAACATAAAAAACAGTTTGGTCGATTATAGAAAACCTGTGATCTCGATCCTCGGGTTTTTTTGACATAATCCCGACGCATTTATGTTGGATCGGTGGGCGCTGCCAATCCTCCTGCCCATTGCAATAAAAGTTATTTTGGTTCTCTAACCAGAATTTTATTAACCTCTGTTTTATTACTTTAACTTCAGAAGGAGTCGTATAGTCTTCAATTTCATTCAACCAACGCTTAAATATATTTGCTACATCCTCAAACGCGGCTGTCTTAGTAAAACCATATTCCGCAGGTAAGACCCCGCTTCTAATAACTATCACCGCCGTAGCTGCAATAATACTTAATACTTCTGCAACTCTCCCGACTTGGGAAGTAGCATTAGCAGGCAAGTTAAGGTCTAGCCATTCGGTTTTTAAAAGCTCTATTTCTTTTAATATGTCATCAAAGTTATTCTCTATAAAAATATAATTAAGAAAAGCATAGATGGCAGTTCCTTTATATTGGAAGCACGCATCACGCAAAAACTCTGCCAACTGCTTGGGGTTTTCCTTATCATGCAAGTCTTCAAAAACTCCGTACTCAGCAGAGATAACAGCAGGAATATCTATAAACCTAACTGTCTGACCTCCTTTTATTTCCCCGCTAAGATTGGCTATATGTGCTGCAAAGCTAGGCTCTCCGCTGCTTAAAACCATGGTATTCCATGTTTTTGCAGTCCTATTACCGAAGCCAACACCCTTACTATCTGCCCTATTTTTACTTTGACCGTTAATTATAAGATACGCTACTTGCTCTATTACTTCTCGAGTTTTTAGATTTGTCAGTTCATCTAAACAAAGTAGTGAATCATTTTTTTGCAGCGCAAGATTTTCAATGCCGTTAGCCGTTCCATTCCAAGGAATATAACCTTTGCCGTGATTTCCCCACACTGAACCTGCAACTCCTAGCATCACGCTCTTACCTTTTGAGCTTTCGCCGAAAAAATGCAATATCGTGCCGTCCCTGTTTAAAGGGGTGAAAAATATAGGAGTAAATGCCGTATATAAAACCAAGCATAAATTAGAGTTGTTTTTTGCTAACTTCGGAATATTATCCTGCCACTCTTTTAACGTTCCGTTTTGTTGTAACAGTTCATTTTGCTTCATTTTAAATTCGAGTACGTTTAACTGCCTTGTTTCTACCCTATTTCTATAAAACGTCTGCAATCCCTCTTTACTCGGTAAATTATAGCAACTCAAGTCCGTATTCCAACCCAACCTATATATAATTGAAACATTAGTATCGGTTTTATTTACTAAGATATAGATAGTTAAAGCAAAAAAATGCATGGGATTGAAGTTAAGCCCTGCATCGAGCAAACATTGTTTTAAAGCATCATTCTTCGCTACTAGAGGAACAAATATGTCTTTCTTTATTTTATACCGATCAATTATTGACATTATAAAACAATATTGCCCCTCGCTATTTTGACCCTGCCCTTTCAGTTCTATATAGTCAGACACTCTTACAGGGACTTCTTGCTTTATCCCTGATTCATCTTTTTTTTCCGTGATGTAGTACAGTGCATCATCAGTTAAAATAAAATCGTAACCGCCGATATTCTTTTGCAGTTTTATCTTTTCGCTCTTATTGAAATTATCCATTTTATTTTTAGCTACCCTCTGTTGTATAGTAAGCATCGTAATTGGGGTTTCAACTTCTTGATGAAAAGAATTATAGGTACTAGCTATTACTTCGGGATTATAACGCTCTTTTCTTGCATCGGTTGCAGACCATTTATCCCATGTCTTCAAGCCTTCCTCATTCCCTTCAAAATAGTGATGTATCGCCATCCCTACTTCTAACCATTCTTGATAACCTAAATTCGATACGGGGTACAATTCTAGCAGACGATTAACCTTTTCTAAGCTAAAGCTTCGTTTATCAATTTTAGTGCTACTCCTGCTCTCCTTTTTATCTGCACTTTTTTGTCTTGTGTTATCAATTTCTTTGTCTTCAAAAATAAATTTCTTATGGTCAAGTAAACTACCGACATTTCTTTTTGACCAAAATTCATATTTATACCCAACTTCTGAATCAGGTTGATCGGTAATTGTAATGACCACGGGCAATAACATACCTTGGCTTGGAGTCTTGGAAGCCTGGTCGATATATTCTTGAAAGCTTAGAGTTTTGGAAAAATTATTGACTATTCCATTGTAATCTTTTGGCTCTATATACTTATTGCACCTTACTAAAACCCGCACACAAGCTATATTAGCGGTATGACTTGGGGTGGAATAAGCCACATAATCAAATTCTTTAAGCTCTTGTTCTAGTTTTAATTCTAATTGCTCTATCCCCTCCGGGTATTTGTCTATATCTAAAACGAGCAAGGACCTAAACTGAAGATTCTTATTATTTCGCTGTGCCGGTTCAAAATGGCCGCCGACAAAATAAGGTAGGTTTGTTTTTTTCTCTATTGAAATCAGCTGCTTTATGGCTTCTGCATGGTCCAACTCAACTATCTTGTTATTGTCGTAAACAAATTTAAAAGTTTTTTCATCACGTCTTCGGTTGTCGTATTCAACAATATGTTCCTTTGGTTTTAAAATAAAATTATTAATAAATTCATCCCAATCAATTTCCTTGTTTTGGACTTCCTTGGTTCTTACATTTTTGCCGAAGCTAATTAGCACTTGATTAGTTGCTACTTTTTCAGCTTGTATGTTGTCTCCGATTGAGTCGTTTTGTATTGATACGTCTATAGTTTGTTTATTCATATTAATGAACCTTTTTTTTAATTGTTAAAAAAGCCTTTAATAGCGACTAAACAACGACTGCTAATTATCTTATGAGGTCAAGCGAGTAAAAAATTCTCCACTTCCCTTAAAGTATGCTATAATGATATCTAAGAAATAACTAAAAAACTTGTTGGGTCTTGTAGTTATTCCTGTGTATCTCATCGTGGTTAGTCATTTTTAATGGCTTTGTCGGCTCTACCTTTTCTGCCGTCTTACAGAAGAGGTAGAGTCCTTAAAAATAATATTAGCATACATTCTCGAGTCTAGATTTTTTTCGTGTTTTTTCACCTTTGTGATGATGCTATTAACGGCTCATTATCAGGGGAAACGCTTTGTATTTTGCCTCTGGAGTTTTTTCGTGATATTTATCATATGCTTTAGCAAATTTAGGGTCTTTTTCGCGTTCTACTAAAACTAGCTGCTTGCATCGGTGAACATATATCTCAAGATCATCTACCGCTTCCGATAGCCGAGTTAAATGCCCGGTAACTACAGACCTTTGCTTTTCTATGTTGAACCTAGCCGTCAAATAATTATTGTTTTCCCCAAGATTGCTATTTAAGAGCCAATAACGGATCTCAAGCAAATCTCTAGTATTATCCAAATCGTCAATAAGGTTGTATAGATTGGTTATATTCTGCTGTATTTCCTGACTCATAAGAAACCTCTTTGTAGAGTAGGTCTCTGATTTGAAGTAATCTCCTCAGCGACCCCTCGTCAAACCGTGCGTAAAGTTTTCCCTTACACGGCTTTCCGATAACTTTCACCGACTGCATTATAGTCACATAATTATCTTGCATACCTTAACGCCTCATTTCCTACAATTACTTGGTCTGCTAACTTGTATAGACCATGATTATTATAAAACCATGAAGGAGGATGGTCTCTCCATCCTTTTGCTCGTTTCTTATGTTTCTTCCTCAACATTATGCATAGTGTCATTGTAATGTACCTATCTATCCTCTTAAAGTGTTCTCTAGAGTTTCCGCCTTTGAAATAGTTCGCCCACCCCCTAATTATTGGGTTTAGTTTCTTTTCTATAAGTTCAGGCAACAACCAATGTTGCCTTTTCCTTACTGCTTCTCGAACTTTCTCTTTGACAGTTTTCATAGCTTGGTTTGTCGGATAGTAATATGTTTTGAGTTTTCCTGTTCTTTTTGAGGCCTGTCTCACAAAGCGGAATCCAAGAAAATCAAAGCTCTCATGTCTTGTATCAATCACTTTCGTTTTATCTACATTCAGTTCAAGTTTTAGATTTCCTATAACATTATTTACTTCCTTTAAGTATTTATCAGGGCTTCTTGAGCACAGCACCACAAAATCATCTGCATAGCGAACAATATGTGCGTCATGCCCTTTCTTATTAAGCCCCTTTTCTTCCCAAGCAGTATCCAGATAGTGTAAATAAAGATTTGCAAGTAGCGGAGAAATAACTCCGCCTTGTGGCGTACCTGTTATTTGCTTTCTAATTTGCATATCTTCCATTACACCAGCTTTCAACCAGAGTTTTATCAATCTAACAATAGAGTTATCAGTAATTCTTTTGTTGATTGCCTTCAAAAGTATGTCATGAGTTATAGTGTCGAAATAGTTACTTACGTCCGCATCAATTACATACCTGCATCCATAATTGAGATATTTATATATCTCTCTATGCGCCATATGTGCACTTCGCTTAGGTCTGAACCCATATGAGAAGTCTTTAAAATCTGCTTCAAATATTGGTTCAATAACTAGTTTCATACATGTTTGTACTACACGATCAGCAATTGTAGGAATACCTAGGGGTCTTTGTTTTCCATTAGATTTAAGAATGTATACCCTTTTTACAGGGGCGGGCTTATAAGTTTTACTTATTAAGCTATCCTTAATCTCATTTAGAAAGACGTCCAGTCCAATATCCTTTTCTATATAAGATATAGATTGATCATCTACACCTGGTGTTCCTGAATTCGCTTTTACTTTCTTCCAAGCTTGCATAAGGATATCTTCCCTATACATCTTATCATAAAGCACACCAAACTTACGTTTTGGATTAACCTTAGCAGCTCGATACAGTTTACGCTGAAATACCTGTATATTTTCTTGAGTGTTTATAGCTTTCGCAATCACTTAATACCTCTTTCTTAATAAACATAGTTAAAGTAGAGTCCCTTCCCTAGTATAAGTTTTGTTGTCTTATACATCATTGGTACTATAAACTCCTCCGACTCCTCATTCCTGCTTTCTTCAAGATTTCAGCGGGCGGCCTTATACTTTCCGTTACGCAGTGAGTTATCTGCGACAGGGTGAGGTCTCGACTGTTTCCTTCAAATACTTTCTATACATACCATCCCCTATATCCCGAATTCCTATACTAACTTCAGTTAATGGTTAATCCATTAGTAAACACTGGCTTTCGCCCCCATTCTAAAGGCTCAGCGGAATCACCCTACATCACACTCTCCCAACATACTTGTGTAACTGATATTTACGAGACTTATTAAGGTTCACTCTCGTTACGGTCTGTATATTTGCTCGCTCCCACGGTTTGGGTCTGGGGACACGTTAGTCAGCGTTGCTTCCGCATTTCAATCACTATCCATACGTACGCCATAGCTACTCGGCCAAACCACTAATTGCCGAGGTAGGACTTTCACCTACTAGTATCTGAACGACTTAACAGCCCGCTCAAAATGGTATTTCATCACTAATAAGCTCACCGGTACTTTGTCTATTACTCGTTGAACCATAACTAATCGGAAACTTTCCGCTTCTCTCGTCCATAAACTCGCTATATCTGGCATGATCGGGCGTAATTATAGTCTTGATCTCGTTACGAGGTTTATAACCTTTGTCATTAATGGTAATCTCCGCTAGGCATATAAGGTTATCTAAATCGGCAAAGCTCTTAATCTGTCTCTGTTTTTCCGCCTTTGGTGATTTGTCTTTTGAATGCAAGCCGTGAGCAGAGTTAAGTATTGACTTGATCATAGTTCTGCCTATTTGAGCGAATTTTGGTGAATTATCACTATAAAGACCGATATTGCTCCAGACCTTTCTATTCTCATACTGACTGCTTAGGACTACAAACTCGCAGGCTAAATATATACTAGTTCCTGCTTTACTAAGTGTTGCATAGCCATCAGTAAATTCATCGGTTATATGGTTGCCTTTTTTAAGTAATAGCCCAACCTTTGCTATTGTTTTATTAGGTATTAATTCGTAAGACATCTGGTCTTCGGCATCGTTAAAGTTATTCCATTTACTCATTGTTTTTGCTCTATTAATTGGTTAATAAATTTTTTACTTCCTTTCTTAAGTGTTGCTGCCGCTTCCTTAGTAAACAGCATTGCATCTACTAGAGAAGCCATCGCCTCCGCCTCGATAATTTCGTTAATAATTAACTTAGGCGGAGGTAATCGGCACTCGTTTTGACTTACGGCAATAACTACTTCAGCTAAGGAAGTATTGTTAATTAATGCCTTACTCACTTTTCCCCTCCACAGTTTCATTAACTACACTCTTCGTTGCTATTTTTTTGCCATATTTATCGGCAGCGTCTTTAGGTAATAAAAAACCCTTTGAAGTCATTACATTATTTTCTATGATCGGATAACGTTCAGACCGGCATATACCAATAAGTATATTTGTCTGAAATATATAGAGAACGTCATAATTACCTATACAATATAGCCATGAGTTGTCTTTCCTAAATATTCCACTACTCGAATATGGAATTTTAGGGTCATTTCTTTCAGCAGTTTCTATCCACAAGTTACCAGTGGTTTGAAAGACTTTATCTAGCTTAAACTCTATTCCCTGCATATTTTCACCAAACTTATATTGGTATTCTTTTGTCTGAAAATTTACTATTCCGATATTCAGTGTCTTTTGTAGCCAATAAGCACAATGATCCTGAAACTCTTGCCCCTCATCAAGTTGCATCTGGTAATTCTGTTTGTAATTAAAGTTCATTACCAAACACCTCCCAACCTTCCACTTGTTTCCGAGCAAACATTTCAAGCTTGTTGCCGTAGGTGTATAGCGTTTCAATTATCTTTCTAAATTCTTCGGGTTTCTCGGAATGACGATCGGTTCTTTCAATACTTTGTACAGAGTCAAATAATTGAACGTTATCAGGCGTGCAGCTTCCCTTAGTAGCTATTAATAACAATTCATGGCGAACCGAATTGTAATGCCCCATATTATGTTTAACTTTATCCCATATAAAATTAGTCTTATACTTGAAGCCCCAGGCATTTATTAGCTCTAGTGCCTCGGGTAGCAGGGGAGCGGTAGCCCATAGAAATAAAACAGCATTATCCTCAGCTAAAGAAGCTATGGGCATATTTTTTAGTTCATTTATGCCCATCGTATTATAATGGTCTACTGCTCCGCCGTGGTTACCTCCTGATCTCTCATCTCCGTATTGCCATGGAGGGTCGGCGTATATAACTCGGTACTTACCTTTTGGCCATTCTGCTGCCTTATTCTTTTCCAGACGCTCAGCTTTTTGAATTTTGGTATAGACTTTCTTAATACTTGACTTGCCCTCGGCAACTTCGGCTTTTTGCTCCTCAGTACCTTTTCGCTGGATTGCATCGTATTGTTCGGCGGTTCTAGTACTAACACCTGCTTTCTGAGCAATAATGTCTAAAGTCTTGCCTTTATTAATTTCTAAATTCAGTTCTGGATTGCTTTCAACCTTAGCGCACCAGTGCGCTAAGGTATCTTGTTCTTGAGGTTGCTCAATTTTAATCCCAGCTACTTGTCTTTCCTTAGCTTTTTCCGCCTCAAACTCCTTGAACCTATATGCAAGAGCAAGTCTAGTTTCTGTTGGCAAGTTCCTTCTGCTAAATTGGTTGTTAATCATCCAGAGCTTTACGTCTAGTTCGGTTTCTAACTCCTCCCTTTCTATTGTATTGAAGCTTATGCCGTGCTTAATGCAAATAGCATATCTATGGTGTCCGTCTATTATAGTATTGTGCCATACTACCAGCGGATCACGGCAACCTTCATACTTAAGGCTAACTTCTAACAAGCTTAATTCCTCACTACTTAGAGGTGGAATAAGATTTTGAAATTCTGGATTAATTATTAGTTCCATAATTCCCTCCTTCTTCTTCTTTGCTGTTTATAAGGTTGCGGATATCCTCAACACGCCAAGCGGTGATTCTTTTGCCTAACCTAACCGATTTTGGAAACCGTCCTGTCTTTATCCCCTCGTACCACGTAGTTTTACCCACGGGAATAATTTTCAAAATAGTTGAAAGACGAACAAAACCTGTATCGGGAAGTAGGTGGTAATAATTATTATTCATGTTCTTTGTCCTAATTAAAGTTTGTTTAAACTCTGGAAAAACCAGTTAGGCGCTATAAAACCATGAGTACTTGCACAAGTAAAATCGACGAATTTAAAACAATGATTTTATATTCCCTTGGCTTTATAAGGGTTAGAAGACTAAAATTCGCACAAAAACTTTTGCAAGAAAAAATATTTTCAATTTTTAAGAAGTGTTGGAAACCGCAATGTGATCAGCTTTATAAGGAAAAAAAGCTGCACAAAATTTTGAAAAAAACATAGAATTAAAAAAATATTTATGAGTCAATATCAAAGAACTCAAATTTAGTTATTCGTATGTATTTTTTTGGTTCATTTGACTCGGAATTATCATCGAGAGTAATGATATCTTTTATCTTTATACCGGGATTATCTTGATCTTTATCATTTGTATTGTATCGGTTGTATTGCTCATTTAAGATGCCTACAGACTTATCGGCTAACGCCTCTTCTATCAGTCTTTCTTGAACTTCTTTATCAGGAATACATTTAACGGCTTGCATTAAATCATCTCTACTAAATACATCTACGTAGCTGGTTACTTTATCTAATAATTGTTCTCCACTAGTTAACTGTTTTAGTTCGGTCAACTGCTTTTTTTTCCTTATGTTAGAAACTATACTGCGTAGACTATATTCAGGTCTATCAACCTCTTTGGCAGTAAATTTTATAAACTCTTCATCAAGTGCTTCGATAACTTGCTCAACTGTTGGTTTTGTGCCATGTCGTTTATACAAACCATCTATAAATTCCTTATTACTCTCATAAATATGAGTGTTATTGTTAAACTTTTCTTTTCCATTATAATAACAGTAACCTTTCTTGTAAGGTAGTTTTAGCTCAATCGCTTGAGTTTTATTTTCTTTCTCTTTTTCTCTTGATTCAATACCAGTGATAATAAGTTGTACTTTTATTTCACTGTTAATCAAATGTTCTTCACAACTTTTGTTAATTAATTCGCTGTAATATTTAGAAATAGTATTTGCAATCGTTTCAATATTTAAGTCACTTATTTCTTTATTAATTTTAATAATATTTCCTTTTTTTCTTGTATCTCTCTTGGCAAGCTCTTTAATTTTTTTAGCGATTTCGTGATTTCCAAGATTTGGATATTGTTTTTTTATTTCTTGCTCTAGCCTTATTATTTTCCAATCACGTTTTTGTTTTAATTTTTTCTTCGCCGCCTTCTTATCAAGAATAGACGATATTTTTTTGGCGTTTTCTTTTAATCCGCAATCTTTTAGCACTCCTATGATGTCATCAACATGAATCATTAATTTATTTTGATCTATATACGGTTTGTAAAACTCTGATGTAGGATCATCGTTAATGGTCTCTACGATAGATTCCCATTTTTGATTAGATGTGTATTTTTTTAGTACGCGTTTATAATCGTTAACATTTACTATAATAGGTTCTGAATTAGGAATAGATACCCAACTCTTGAGATTTGGACAATCAATTTTTAAATCTTTTGATAATTCACCATCTAAAAATTTTTGCATTATATGGTTCATTAATTTTTTACCTGCTGCTTCAGCAATTCCAACCAGTTCGGGAATATTAGCCAAACAACAATAACCATCTTCTTTCCTTGGTAGAAACTTAACATTAACTTCATTTATATTACTAGACATGATCCCTCCGATTTGAAGAAGCATGGATATATTCAAGGCAAATCCGCTCTGTTAAGTTTTGTAACTTCTGGACTCGTTCAACAAGATAAAGTAGTTGTTCTTTGCTGATTCTATATTCTTTGCTATACCTTGCTTCTATATAAGCTTTTTCAAGTAATTTAAATGCCTGTCGCTCGTCAACGCTCGAATGAGGAAATACTACAACTCAGTATTATAATTCCCTGCTAGACTGCCGAGCTTTCTTATGTCGTGCAATTTTATCTTATAACCCGAAAAAACAAGCATAATGGCACTGTAAAAGCTCTCAGTTGCCTGATGTAGACAAGATAAGCCACCTATCGGTGGCAGCTTAAAAGAAGATACCCTTGACCGATAAATATTTATGGAGGATTATAATACTGGTATTTGATTTGTTTTAA
>JGI24766J26685_10000093_pt1 | contig 20582 bp, 14 predicted proteins | sample SanBayMetagenome_FD_26685 | JGI IMG/M metagenome (IMG submission 26685)
ATGGACCGCAAGGGTGGCTTTGTCTCGTGGCTTGCGATTCAAATCGATGAGACACGCGAGATTGGAGAAGCCGAACCGGGTTTCAAAGTCACAGCCCAGATCCGAGTCCTGCGAGCTCCGATCCAAGCCATGACTTCGGGCAAATCGCTCGCTGAGGTCTGGACCCAGGTCCCAAGTGCCGCAAGCGCCGAATTGCTTCAGTTCCAATCCGACTTGGGCTTTTATCGTTTCCTTGCCGATCGCCGATGGTCGACCTATCGCGACAACGGCGAGGAAGCCACCTTGCGGTACATCGTCAACAATCGCCGGATCGCTCAATGCAACGTCACTAACCTTGTCGACTTCCAAGCCGGCGAGCAGTTGACCCTCGAGGGGTTCCAAGCCGACATGGAACGACTGGCCTCTCGGACAGGCCGAGATGTTCTCGAAGCCACCGAGCGATTGACTAGCAGCAAGCATCGAATGATGCGAATCACCATGTCCGGAAGCACCGAGGGAATCGCGTTGCGTTGGGTGCACTACCACATTTCCAACGATTCGGGCAGACGGCTCTCGTTGGTCTTTACGACCGACGAATCCTCCCTCGAACTCTTCGGCGAGCAAGACTCTCAGATTGTCGATACGCTCGAGCTGCTCGAATGGCCCACGAAACTCGATCGCGATTCCCTCGAATCAGCCGCGAGCGAATCTCTTGAAGCGCAATCTGCGGCGAGCGAATCGGCATCCAACCAGAATTCGATCAAAAAGTAATCCGATCGGCAGAATCCCAAAGAGAGCCTGCATTCGCGAATCCATACGCTCTAATGACGTCTCTGTTATCTAGGCGGAAATAGCGAAGAACCGAAATTGGATCCTGTTTGGTTCCCAGATCTGTCTATAATTTCAAGCGTACGGGCTCGTGACCCACCGGTGGTCACTGCAGTCGTACTTCCTGGAAGTTGAATATGATTCGTTGTTTTTCTACAGGCAGATTTGCTGCGCTGATCGTTGGATTGCTGCTGCTTTCCTCCGCAATCGGTGTCTTCGATCCATGGATAACCTCGGATCCTTCTTTGGTCGCAGCCACGGTGCTCGAAGAGGTCGAAACGGACGCCGAGGAATTTCGGCACGATGAGTTCCGCGAAACGGTTTTCTATGAGGCCAGCCAAGTTTGGCAGCCCGTCTCGTTTTGGACTTTGCACCTATCGGACCGGCCAAGGCTCGGGGTCGATGATGCGTTCCTTAGACCCCAATTGCAACGTCCTCCACCGGCGTAAGTAGACCACGGCATGCATCGCGTGTGCGAGCGCCCTCAGGGCAATCGCAGGTCTAACTTTATTCATAAGCAATTGGAATTCAAACGTGTCTGTTAGCAATGTTGAGACGCCGCGCGGAAACGCTGCGGGATTTGTGCGCTATTTCAAAGAGGACCTGATCTCAGGCCTTATGGTTTTTATCATCGCTTTGCCCCTGTGCTTGGCGATCTCGCTTGCCAGTGGCTATCCAGCCATGGCTGGCATCATGACTGCCGTCATCGGCAGTATCTTGACGACCTTCATCAGCAATTCCGAGTTGACGATCAAAGGACCCGCAGCGGGCTTGATCGTGATCGTCTTGGGTTGCATCAAGGACTTCGGTGGAAACGGTTTTTCCGATGGCCAAGGCCCCGGTGACTTCGATGCCTACCGAGCCTGCTTGGCCGTCGGGGTGGTCGCTGCGGTCTTGCAGATCCTCTTTGGGTTGTTTCGAGCCGGGATTCTCAGCGAGTTCTTCCCCAAGTCGGCCATACACGGCATGCTTTCGGCCATCGGTGTGATCATCATCGCCAAGCAGATTCCCAATGCGTTGGGGGTTTCGACTGACAAGCAAGAGCCCTTGGAACTGCTTGCCGAGATTCCGCATATGATCTCCGAGGCCAACCCTGCGATCGCATCGATCGGCATTTTGAGCCTCGGTTTGCTGGCCCTATGGCCCACGATCAAGAAGAAGCTCCGAGCCATCTCAGCGATCCCTCCGCAATTGATCGTCTTGGTCGTAGCGGTTCTGATCGGGTTGTATTTGAATCTGCTCGAGAACCACCAGTACAAGCTCTTCGGGCACGAATACAAATTGGGGGACCAGTATCTCGTTCCGCTCCCTTCGAAAATGTTTGGCATTCTCGATCAAATTACCCTACCGGATTTCGGCGTCCTCAAGCAATGGGTCGCATGGAAATGGATTGGGATGTTTTTCATCATCGGCAGTCTCGAGTCGATCCTCAGCGCCAAAGCGATCGACTCGATCGACCCGTGGAAGCGCAAGACCGACATGAACCGTGACGTGTTGGCTGTAGGCTGCGCGAACCTCTGCGCTTCGATGTTCGGTGGCTTGCCGATGATCTCAGAGATCGTCCGAAGCAAAGCCAATATCGACAACGGGGCTCGGACCCGATTTGCCAACATGTGGCACGGAGTGTTTCTGTTGGTCTGCGTTGCAATCCTGCCCGCCACCCTCCACTTGATTCCCAAGTCGGCTTTGGCAGCGATGCTGATCTACACCGGATTTCGGCTCGCACACCCTAGCGAGTTCTCCCACATGTACCAAGTCGGACGCGAGCAATTCGTCATCTTCGTTACGACCCTGATCGTGACGCTAGCTACCGACCTTTTGGTCGGAGTGGCCGCAGGGATCGGACTCAAGTTCCTGATTCACCTGATCAACGGTGTTCCGATCAAATCTTTTTTCAAGGCCTACCTGGACATCGAGGAGGTCTCGCCCGATACGGTCAAGATCCGGGCGAGCGAATCGGCTGTCTTTAGCAACTGGATCCCATTCAAACGCCAAATCGAGCACATCGGATTGGTCCAACGCAAGAACCTGATCATCGATGTGTCGGACGCCAAGCTCATCGATCATACGGTGATGGAGAAACTTCATGAGACGCAATCCGAGTTTACAGCCGAAGGCTTGAAACTAGAAATTGTGGGCCTCGAACAGCATCGAGCCCTGAGCGATCATGCCGAGGCGGCCCGAAAGCGAGGCTTGGCTCGGCTGCGACGCATCACGATCGTGGCCGAACCGGACTGCGAAGATCTCCTGCAACGCGAATGCCTAGCCCGTGGAGCCAGCGGATTTACCGTAACCCCCTCGCGAGGCGTCGGTCGGCACAATGTCCACGACGGGACTTGGGTGACGACCAACGGCATCCGATTGGAAACGATCGTCCCGTTCCAGGTCAGCGAGGGACTCCTGAAGTACCTTCGTGAGGAAGTGATGACCAAATACCATGCGACCGTTTCGATCGAGACGATCGAGGTGCTCTTGCCGGACCAATTCACCCAACCAGAGGTCGGTACAGGTCCCTCACAGCATCATGTTTGAAAGCATCATGCGATCGTGCATCGCATCTGATTTCCCCGTACTCAGTGAAACGGTACTCGTACTCAGTGAAACGGTACTCGTACTCGATGGCTGTTTGAACTGCGGCGATGCCGATCGTTGATCGATGCCGTTTGCGGTAACTTGCAGACCAATGAGCCGAATTGCTACCCTAGATAGGTTCGAGTACGAGTACCGTCCGCCACGGCGGACTGAGTACGAGTACGAGAAGAGAACGAACAAAGTAGTGCACCGAAGTCGCCACCGATATCGATGAGCACGGTGGTTACTAGCATCATGGCTTGACATATTCCTGAAGGGTCGCGTCCTTTCTGGGTACCGGGCGAATCTGGTACCCAGCCGGGGTGACGACCTCGACGGGCGGTTCGATCATCGGCTGGATGCTCTCGGGTTCAAACTGGCCCGGTTGAAACTGGCCCGGCTCAAACGGGGCCTGTTCTCGCAGGTCGGGTTGACCGAATTGCGGCTCGCAAGGAGGGCAATAAGTCCCCTGTCCATCGAACCCATAGATCTCCGAGGTGATCGGACCCGGATCGACCCAGATGTTCTCGGCATCGACGCGGATCGTTCCGAGGTCTTGATCCAGGTTTCGTCGCTGGGCTTCGTAGAAGACCCATACACCTAGAAAGGTATTCTGGGCGTTGAGCAAATCCTGCAACGCCGAGATGCTATCCCGAGCGGCCGTCGGCCCAGAGGCTTGATTCAAACTCTCTCGGATCTGACGCAGATCCTCATTGATCGTGATCTGTTGGGCTGCGATCCGCACCGCATAGCGCTGCAATTCAAAGTTGTATTGATTGTAGCGAATATTACGAAGTTGCGATCGAAGGGTTTGCCAGATGCCGTCTTCGAATCGGTAGTAGTTCCGTTTGGCTTGCTGCCACTCGATAAGCACTTGTCGGTACTGGTTGCGTTCGTTCATACGGGTCAAGGCCGTGTCCCATTGGAAACCGGCTCGCAAGCGACCGGTTCGCCTACGAAGCGACAACGGATTGTCGTTGTTTTCCTGCACATCACCAGTGAATACCACGTCCAAGGAGCTCTCGAGGTTGTCGGCCACGACCTCGATCGATCGCCATGAGTCCACCAATTGCGCGCGAGCATTCATCCAATCCAATCGCTGCTGTCGGGCAATCTGGACGGCTTCTTCAGGCTGCAAATCGACCTCTGGCAAATTCACGCTTTCGACCCTCGCTCGGGCTTGGAGGACCTGAAGTGCGAGCACATCCTCGGCGAACTCGGCCAGTAGAGACTGGCTTGGTAGAATCACTTCATCGCGAAGGCTCTTGAACTGCTCTTTGCCCCCAGGACCAGTGCTCGCCAACGATTTTTTGGCATCGTCCTGAAGCTTCTCGATTCGTTTGGACCGATTCAAAAAGCGTTGCTCTAGGGTATCGACATCCTTGCTCAACTTCTCGGTCAGCGTTTCCAGCTCGGTCGAGTCGATCAAGGCCGCGTCGAGGGTTTCGATAGGAAGCAGGTTGCAGATCATCGAGCGTTCCTCCTCGTAGACCTTGCGCAAACGCTTGAGTTCCTCGATGCGTTGCGGCAAAACCTGTTTGAGTTTGTCGATGTCCTGGCGGACCAGCGGAAAGTCTTTCGAAAGGAGTGTCTTTCGGACATCCTCAAGCGTTTGCGCCTGCCGATCGATCCTCTCGATGGCCTGAGTCGTTTCGCTTCCCCTGGCCAGCGACCGCTCCTTCTTGCCGGTGGCAGGATCGGTTTCAACGGGACTTTGCTCGAGCAGTTTGGTGTTGTCGTTTCCAATTTCATCTCGAAGATCCGCGACCTTGTTGCGACGCTCTTTGAGCTCACTGCTGATCAAGTTGAATTGATCGAGTATCGGATCCTTGACCTCGATGCACACGTAAGGCGGAAGTCCTAGAGTGCTCTTGAAGTTATCGAGGGTTTGCTCGTAGTTGAATTTTTGCTGCAACAAACTCGCCTGTGCCGAGATCAACGCCTGGCGCGCTTGGGCCACCTGAAGCTGCTGGCTGGGAATCGTGTCTTGGGTCGGCGGAATGATCGTCATCTGCTCGCGCAGTGTGTCTTCAAAGCGAGCCAAATTGTCTCGAAGCCGAGCGACGTTCTCCTCCGCGTTTCGGATCTGCAACTGGTTTTGAACCAGACCCAAAAAGCCGCCGACCTGCGGGACCGCACCCCCGCCACCGAAGCCCGCTCCACCCGCATTGTTCTGGACGTTCCCAACGGTTCCAAATCCACCCCCAAGGCCAGTAAAACCTTGCAAACCCGCTCCACCGAACAATCCCCCACGTCGCGTCGGACCTGCCTCAGCCTGCCGCCCAACGGTCACCGTGGTGTAAAATCCGGTGCGATACCGCTCAAAGGCCCGCACATTGTAAAGCAACGTCCGTTCTGCAAGCGTCAATCGCTCCATGACCACATCCCGACCTGCACCTCGAAGAAGGGGTTGGACGAAACTGAAATCGATCAACGAATTGGCCGCCTGCGAATCCGGACCCGACAATTGCCAAGTCAGCGTGTTGGCAAAGCCTATGATCAAATCGGCCCCTGTCGTGAACTGACGACGCAGAGCCAGCCCTCGCGGACCGCGAGAAAAGGTACTGTTGGAAAACGTCGAACTCGAATTGCTGGCGATTCCGTCACCCGAAGTTCGACCAGCCGTGTAAATCGATCCGTATCCAGCAAACAACTGATTGCTCAAAAGGAAACGCTCGGTGCTCACATCCAAGGCGGACAGATACAGCGTCTCGATCTCCGCTTGGTAATTCGTATTGTGCAACGTCGCAACACGAACAGCCGTATCGGCATCGAGCACCAAAACTCCCCGCTCGTCGAGCGGCAAATACTGCCACCACACCGGATTCTCCGACGTGTTGGTCCGACCGTTGACGTCCCACAACGGATAATGCTTCTTACCATTGACCAATCGCATGTACTGATGCGCCACTCCATCGTCCTCGGGCATCGGGGGACGATCGGGGTTGAACGGATCGAACATCCGCGAAGCTCGGTCTACCTGGATATCCGGTATCGATGGCATCGCCGAGTCGCAGACCTTCTCCTCGATGAGATTTCGGACCTCCTCGTCCGCGTTGGTCCGATAGTGAGCCCGATTGCAACCGGTCATCGCTGCTGGAATCCATGAAACCATCATAGCCGAAATGCAAGCATTTCGGATCAGGGATTTGAGCCGGTTTCGGTTTCGTTGTACGCCGTCCATGAGGTACCTGTCGGTTCGAGGAAAATACTTATGGGTCCAATCGACTGGCCCCAGGGGTATCGATAAGGCCGACTGTTCGGATTTGGTAAGATTTTCCGGATGCACAGCTTTTTCCGGACAACGAGGCTGCCGCGCACGTAAGAGTTACCTTAGGGAATACCGTCGGGATTACCGCATCGATAGAAGCCAGCTTGACGCGGAGATTGCGCATTTTGTACAAAGCCCGCATTATGAAACTCGCGGTGATGCTTCCAAATTGGGTCGGGGATGCTTGCATGGCTACCCCAGCCCTGCGCGCTTTGCGCACTGAGCTTCCTGAACCGACACAAATCTGCTGGGTGGCTCGACCCGGTCCCCTGGCGGTCCTCGAAGGTCTCCCTTGGGCCGACACCACCCTGTGCTACAAGCCCCGCGCAAAGCCCCCTTCTGCAAGCAGCTCTGGGGTGCCTTTGGTTTTGAATCGGCGAGGGTTGGTCCGAGCCCTCCGCAAAGAACGCTTCGATGCGATTCTCTACCTGACGAACAGTCTCTCGACGGCATTGATCGGTGCCCTGGCTGGCATTCGACGCCGTATCGGATACGCACGCGACTATCGCTCCTGGCTATTGAGCGATCGAGTTTCGGTCCGCAGTGGCACCGCCGATGCGCGCAAGGATCCTTGCATCGACAACTACCTGCGATTGGTGCAATCCGTCGGCTGCCGAGCGGTCGATCGCCACACGGAGCTTGGCCTATTGCCTCGCGACGAGGCGATTGCGAATCGATGTTTGGAATCGATCGGTCTTTCGAGCCAGCTCCCGTTGCTCGTGATCAATACCGGGGCTGCCACGGCCCCGACGAAGCGTTGGCCGATCGAGCAAGCCGCGGCGGCGGCCGTGGCCCTTGCCGATGATCTGGACCTTTCGGTCGTCGTCCATTGCGGGCCGGCTGAGCGTCAGAATGCCAACGCGATCGAGGCGTTGTGCGATCACCCTCGGGTCAAGAGCATGGGCCGATTCGACGAGCTTCCCCTGGGATTGAGCAAAGCCCTCATCGCTCGATCACGGTTGGTCGTTTCGACCGATTCGGGGCCAAGGCATATCGCTGTGGCGATGAACAAACCGGTCGTCTCGTTGTTCGGATCGATCGATCCGGGGCTTACACGCAGCTACAACATTCCGGAGACTATTCTGACCATGGGCTTGGCCTGCCAGCCCTGCGGCTCTTACGATTGCCATTTGCGACATGCCAATTGCATGAACCAACTCGATGCGGCTCGCGTCGTGCTTGCTGCCAAGCATGCCTACCGTAGCTCCCTGGCGGCGTCCCCTCCTTTGGTCCAACTTCGCTGAACCGATTCACCTATCAGGAACGCAATGATGATTCGTCGAGCCTTTGCTTTCGGATCCGTACTAGCCATCGGGTTGTCGCTCGGCTGGTTTTTTCACGCCCGCTTCGAGGCCACCTCGGCCCTAGCCGCACCGCAAAATCCTGCCGTCCAACCCGCCCCTGCGACGCAGTTCCCTCAGCCCTTGGCGACCCCGAATGCGGTCCGAATGGCCGATGGGTTTATCGCCAGTACACCTGAGGAAGCCATTCATGTGAATGTCTACGAAGCGGTCAATCGCTCGGTGGTCAATATTTCGACACGAAGCGTCCGACCCGAGGCCTTTTTGCTCGCCGCCGAAATCGAGGGCAATGGGAGCGGATCGATCATCGATCAGCAAGGCCATATCCTGACGAACTTTCACGTCATCGAGGGAGCCAGAAACATCAACGTGACGTTGTTCAACGGCGAATCCTTCGCCGCAGAGCTTATCGGCCAAGACCCCGATAACGACATCGCCGTTTTGCGCATCGCGGCACCGGCCGAGATGCTCTTGCCGATCCGATGGGGCGAATCGAGTCAATTGCGAGTCGGCCAGCACATCATCGCCATCGGCAATCCATTCGGATTCGAACGGACGATGAGCACCGGCATCATCTCGAGCCTGAACCGACAGATCACCTCGAGGACCCGCCGTACGATCCGATCGGTCATCCAAATCGACGCGGCGCTGAATCAAGGCAACTCCGGCGGACCCTTGCTCAATGCTCGCGGTGAACTCATCGGCATGAATACCGCCATCGCAACCCGCAGCGGCGACAACGCCGGCATCGGATTTGCCATCCCGGTCAATACCATGAGCCGAGTCGTTCCCCAATTGATCAGCACCGGTCGCGTCGCCAGACCGACGATCGGTATCCTCCAAGTCTTCGAAACCGAAAATGGATTGCTGATCGTCAATATGACCCCAGGTGGACCCGCTGAAAAATCAGGCCTTCTGGGCTCGAGCATCCAACGACGCAAAACCCGATCGGTCTTGGGCATGATCGAACAAGAAACCGTCGACCATAGCCAAGCCGATTTGATCATCGCCATCGACGAAACCAAAGTGAAACAAGCTGACGATCTACTCAGCGTCATCGAAACCAAGCGAGCCGGCGAAGTCGTCCGGCTGACAATCCTACGAGCCGGCAAGGTTCTTTCGATACCCGTGACATTAGGATCCGGCGAATGATTCCCTGGGATAGAGTGCAAGCGGCCGAGGCGATCATCTTCGATTGCGACGGGACTCTGGTCGATTCGATGCCGATCCACTTTTTGGCTTGGAATCGAACCATGAAAGAGATCGGGATCGAATTCCCCGAAGATCGATTCTACGCCATGGGCGGAATTCCGACCCATCGCATCATCGAGATGCTCGCCCATGAGCAGCAGATACTCGTCGACGCGCACGCGACGGCCAAACGGAAAGAAGAGGCCTTTTTCGAGCTCATGCACCTGCTCGAACCGATCCACATCATCATCGAGGTCGCTCAAAAAGTACGAGGACTCAAACCCATCGCCGTCGCAAGTGGCGGAAGTCGATTTGGCATCGAAAAGCAACTGCGCCATGTCGGCATTCTCGACTGGTTCGATACGATCGTTTGCGCCGAGGACACCGTCAAGCACAAACCCGACCCGGATGTCTTTCTGGAAAGCGCCCGGCGATTGGGGGTCGTGCCAGAGAAATGCTTGGTCTTCGAAGACGCCGAACTTGGGATCCAAGCGGCCAAAAGGGCTCGGATGGATTGGCTCGATGTGAGAGACTACTTCGAATCCAAGCGCATTGCCCCAGATTAGGATTTTACTAGATTCGTGTTTTGCCCGTGCCGTTTCACCCCACTTGGTCTCCACCGATGCTGGCAATCCGATGATTCGATACCGATGGCTTTGGTTCGCAATCGCTTCGCTGATGCTGGCCGTCGCTTGGCCTATCTCCGAGCGACTATCGCTCGATCGCTCGTTGGAGCGGATGTTCCCCGCAGACGATCCCGATCGGCTCGAGTTTGAGCGGATCGAAGAACGCTTCGGGGTCTCCCAGTTCCTGGTCTTCGCGTACCGAGATCCAGAGCTATGGTCGAGCGATGGTTCGGGGATCGATCGGGCCATGCAGTGGCGTAAAAAAATCGAGGGGATCCCTGGAGTCTCCTACGCGCTGGACCTTTCGCGGGTCGACGAGATGCTCACGACGCTGCGCGGGCCGACTGGATTTCTTGGTGCCCTCACCGGAGCGCCATCCAAGCGGCCGTTGGTCGACTCGAACAACACCCTTGCTTCGAGGTACCGAGAGTTGTTTACCGGCCAAACCCATGCAGCCCAGAGCGACCTTGTTGCTATCGGCGTGCAGCTTGTGCCCTCGGATGCTCCCAACGACGATTCGTCAACACCCCTGGTATCACTGCGTCAATTGGCTCAAAGTGCCCCGGGCGGGTTGCTCGTCGGGCATGTCGCGATGGTCGACGAAGGCTTCCGTGAGATCGAACGCGATGGGAACCGCTTGGGGATCTACTCGACGGTCAGTCTGTCCTTGCTCATGCTCGTGGGCTTTCGTTCGATCCGCTGGGCTTTGATCGTCGTGGTCGTGGTTCAATGGTCGCTGATATTGACCCGTGCTGTCCTGGTCTTGCTCAACTGGGAACTGACCATGGTCTCCTCGATGCTCTCCTCGATCGTCATGGTCGTCGGCGTGGCGACCGCACTGCATTGGATGTTCGGCTACCAAAAGGAATATGCATCGAATGCCCATGTCAGCGATCCGTCGCTTCGCGCCAGAATCGCTCTGGAGGCATCGATGACCCGATTATGGCAACCGATCGTTTGGGCCGTGGTGACCGACGCGATCGGGTTTGCTTCGTTGGCCCTCTCGCGCGTCGGGCCGGTCCAAGACTACGGCAGTATGATGGCCATCGCATGTGGGATCGTCCTACTGGGGATCTTTACCTTGGTCCCCACTCTGGCGTTGCTGCCCCTCGGTTGGTTAGGATTAGGTGGGCTAGGATTAGGTTGGATGGGTTTAGGTAAGCATTCCAGCTATGCGCTCGGCACGGTGCCTGGCGAAGCGGGTATCCAGGTGGCCTTGCGCCAAATACTCAACACCGTGACGCGTCAGCGGTTCTTGGTGATCGCTGCAGCGGCCTTGCTCTTGCTCTTTGGATCCCTGGGCTCGAGTCGGTTGAAAGTCGAAACCGATTTCTTAAAGAACTTCCAAAGCAACTCGCCGATCGCCCAAGCGTATCGCGCCGTGGAAACCGAGTTGGGTGGGGCTGGGGTCTGGGATGTGATGATCCCGGCACCGATGCCCATGACCGAGGAATACTTCGACCGTGTCCTGGCCTTGGAAAAAGAACTCCTAGCGATCGAAGTCCCGTCCCAGGAGCCTGGGGCCGAGCCGCTGAAGCTCACGAGCGCACTGAGTTTGGCCGATACCGATCGTGTCGCGAGAACCGCAGCGGTCCTGAGGATGATACCGCTCGAAGCTCGATTGCTCGGGATGCAGCAATCGATGGGTAGTTTCTTCGGGACTTTGTTGAGCCCACCGCAGCGAGGATCGATCGACGGCGATCGTCCGCGTGCGCTGCGATTGATGCTCCGTTCACGCGAGCGAAGTGAGTCGGAACAAAAGACCGAATTGATCGCAAGGGTAAGGCAGGTGGTCCAAAAGCACCGCGAGGGACTGGGTTCTGTGCGCACCGAGGACACGGCTGTTGCAGGCTATTACGTTCTCTTGACCAAACTCGTCGAGCATGTCGTGGCCGACCAGTGGAAATCGTTTCTCGCCGCAGCACTCGGGATCGGAATCGCCATGACGATCGCTTTGAGGTCGATCAAGTTCGCGCTCGTGGCCTTGGTACCTGCCGTCCTGCCGAGTTTGGTTGTCTTAGGGATCCTCGGAACCCTGGGGGTCCGAATGAACCTCGGGGCTGCGATGATCGCCGCCGTGTCGATGGGCCTAGGGGTCGACTCCTCGTTGCACTATCTGTTCCGATATCGGCAGGAACGCGCCGCGGGCAACAGTCTCGAACAAGCCTTGGCAAGCTCACAAAGCGAGACTGGGATGGCCGTCCTGATGGCGACGATGGCCCTGGTGATCGGATTCGGTTCGATGGCGGTAAGTGATTTCCTGCCGACGGTGGCGTTCGGAAGCCTAGCGGCCTGGACCATGCTCGGCGGACTGCTAGGGAACTTGTGCCTCCTGCCAGCCCTGGTCACCTGGCTCGACACCAAGCCGAGCTGAGCCCAGGGTCGAGTTGAGCCCAGGGCTAATTCGTTCGGTACGGTGAATTTTGTACCTCGCGAACTTTACCGGAGTTTCGGTTCGGTTTGCGAGAAGGACTTCCACTGTTCGTCGCCGGTTGGAAGATCCCATCGATTTCGATGCAGGACTACCCGATACATAAAGTGCAAGGATTGACCCGGCGCGAGGGTATATCCACCGGCCTCATAAGGGGCTTGGAGTTCCCCCGATTTGGTCTTGGTCCGCCCCCCCATGAAGTCCTTAATGCCGAAGGCGTTGTGAGCGAAGAGTCCATAGGTCCGAACGTGCCATAAGCCCTCGGCGTGGAAGCTTTTGGGGTGTACCAAGATCGCGATGCCGTAAAGGTTCTCCCCACCGGTTGGGACTGGACCCGAGTAATCAACCCAACGGGCTGATTTGCCCCACGCATCACCTTGCTTGTCCCCGACGCTATTGAGGATTTCTCCGAGAGGTTTATCCCCTCGCATGGTCTCGGGGACTCGGATCGCAAACATCCCCTCTTTGGTATCTCCAAAGTGGATGGATGCTGTCGGATCGGCTCCCTTCCACAGGTACTCGCAATCGATCATGGTCCGATCCGCATCCCCACTGACGCTATAGCGGCAGGTTTCGTGAATCACCGGACTGCCCGCACTTGGTTTTTGCCACTGGTGCTCGGCGACCCAACTGACCTGACTCCCTTCGGAATCGCAGGACAGGACCTTGCCGTGCGCCACGATTCCCTTGTCCTTGCCCTCGGCCCACCAATCCCCTCCGTCGACTTCCCCAAACGTCATCCACAAACCTCGGTGGTGGGGGTGGTCGTGTGCCTCGTTCGGGATCGTCGCATCCATGGGATACGAGCGCGTCATCTTGTGACCGTCCGGGCCATGGATGGGCCAGAGCACCGGCTTGGTCCCCGAGCGAAACAAATAGCTTGTCACCAGTTTGCCGTCGCGCATCACATCGATCCGATCCGACTGCTGAACGGTCTTGAATTGCGCGTCGGCAACCCCCTGGAGGGCAAGGCACAGGGCGAGCAGAAACATAGGGAAAAGCTTGTGTTGCATGGGACTTACAAACCGTTACAAGAGGAATGGAAAACCGACCGAACTTCAATATAAGCCCAAGCAAGACCGCTGGGTATCAAAGGCCCTTGGCAAGCAAGGCGGCTTTAGGATTTTTCATCAAGTTTCCATCGGGGCTTTCAAACAGCCCGATCGAAATCGGATACGATGAATTAGAGATCTTGGATCCTTCTGATCTAACCCCCAAAACACGTCGACTGCCACCATGAGTTCTTACGCGAAATATCTGTCTAGCACCCTGTTTAGCACCCTGTTGAATACCCTGGGGAAAACCTGTCAATTGGCTGTCAACTCAGTGTTTTTTCCTGTTGAAACACGGTCGAATCCTGTCGGATTGTGGATAAGCCCCAAGCGAGCCTCGAACCTAGGTACATGGCGCATGGCCACATCGCTCCTGGCAACGGTACTCTTTGCGAGCGGTGTTCTGGCGCAGGTGAATCCGCCGGTCGAGCTTCCTTTTTCGGTCCCCGATGGCTTTCGCGTCTCGCAAGCCGCCGGCGACTCCCTGGCGCACGACTGCTTTTGCATGACCCTCGATGCGCAAGGTCGACCGGTGATCTCTGGACCGGGCTACCTTCGAACCTTGATCGATGACAACACCGACGGAGTCTACGACCGTTCGATCGATTGGACCTCTTCGATCCGAGCTGGCGCTCAAGGACTATGGGTCGAAAAAAACACCCTCTACTATGTCTCTGACGGGGGGCTATGGCGATCGGAGGATGGCGATTCGGATTGCGTCGCAGACCGAGCCCCCACGCGTATCCTGGAGCTACCCACGGGTGGAGAACACGACTCGCACGCCATCCGCCGAGGGCCTGACGGATACTGGTACCTGATGGTCGGCAACTATGCAGGGTCGATTTCCAAGCTCGCGTCCGATCCCCAAGCTCCAGTTTCGGTCGCTTCAGGACAACGACCACGAGCCGGAACGATCTGGCGGATCAGCCCCGATTTTTCAAAGCGAGGCGTATGGGCCCACGGCCTTCGCAACTGCTACGACTTTGACTTTTTGCCCGACGGCCAAATCGTGACCTACGACTCCGACGACGAGCGAGAAGCGACCTTGCCGTGGTATCGCCCGACGCGCGTTTTGGCCTTGGGACCAGGATCGGATGCAGGCTGGTGCGGCTCGGCTTGGAAGGACGATGACTACCGCATCACAATGCCTACGACACTGGCTCGTCTCGGGCGAGGTTCTCCCACGGGCGTTGCCGTCTATGAGCATGATGCATTCGCACCGAAGTACCAAGGGGCGGTCTTTGTCTTGGACTGGACCTTCGGACGAGTGCTTGCGGTCTACCCTTCAGGCAATCTTCCCACCGAGCAGCGAACTCCCAATAAACTCCCCTCAGAGATCTTCATGCAGCCCTCGGGCAGTATCGGTTTTGCTCCGACGGACATTTGCGTAACTCCCGATGGAAGTCTGCTCGTGAGCGTCGGAGGCCGAGGCACCACCGGAGCGATCTACCGAATCGAAGCGGCGGCTGATGCGAATCGGGCATCGCCAAGGACGTCGCTGTCAAGCATTCCGGGTGCGGAGTCTCTCTCAGGACTGCTCGAGGCTCCCTGTCCATGGGAGGCCTGGTCCGAAGCCCGATGGAAGCCACTTGCGACTCCAGCGGTCATCGAAACGCTCGGTAGATTGATCAGTGGCGAACTCTCATTGGAGTCTTCCACCGAACCGATTCCAGCCGCTCAAATCGCTCATATCAAGCAGCGAGCATCGCAGATTCTGACCCGTTTGGGTGCCAAGTTACCGAGCGATAGGCTCTTGAAGGGAGCCAAGTCCGATTCGGCGGCTTCGCGGAATGCCGCTTGGTGGTTCCTGGGCCGAGGTGCATTGAATCCAGCGGATGAACCCAAGCTGGTCCGCGAGTTGGCGAGTTTGCCAACTCCATCGGCGATCGAATCGGCAGGAGAAGCCACCCCCTGGGAGCCTATCTTCGGCAACACCGAACTTCGCCATCGGCTCGAAGCGATCGGATTGAGGCGTTGGCCGATGACCAACTGGTCCCGCTTCGATGTGCCAGATGACCTATCCGGAAACACGCTGCGCCGCAGTTGGCTCTGGGCGCTGAACCGAACCCAACAACCCCCGACCAACAAATCGGTCGAGAACAAATTGGATTTGATCGAAGCGAAGCTCTTCTTCGGAGCTCCCAAAAATGGCTTGGATACCCTCGCCCTCGAGACCCTCGGTGGATGGCTTTCGGCCAATCGAGCGAGCATGACCACCCGAGATCAAATGGAGTGCTTGCATACCATGCAAGCGGCCTTGGGTGACCGACGCGGAAGTCTGCCCTTGCAGTCGGACGTCCCGGCCGATGCGCTCGATGGGGTGCGAGCCCTCTACACATCCCGCATGAGCGAAGCGGTGCGCAATAGTTGGGCCGATTGGGCTCTGTACTTTGCTCAGCAAGCCGACAAGTCCGGCCAATTCGCTCTGCAAGCCGAAGCGATTCGCACGATCGGAATGCTCGAGCCTAGCGAACCGAAGATTCTCGATTATCTATTTCAGCAGATCGACGAAAACAGCCATCCGACGGCGGATCTTCATACCCTATGCACCTTGGCGCAATGCACCTCGAAGCGGAGCGAAGAGCAGACCCTCAAGACCGCATCGACCTTGATGCAATTGGTTCGAAAGGTCAAAGGGCGCGGACTCTATACCGACAACCAATGGCCAACGAGGATCAAGCAGTTGATCGGCGCTCTGTCGAAGAAAGACCAAGGCTTAGGTGCCGCCTACGCGGCCCTACCGGAAACACTGACCGGAGAGGATCTGGTCATCGTCAATGCCTTCTCCGGGGAAATTCAGGACTTGATCAAGCAGCGAGTCCGGCGGGATCTATCGAGCTTGCCGACCGATCGCTGGGAAGTAGCCATGATCAAGCTGGCCGTCACTGGAAAAATTGAACCACCGATGCGAGAGTCGTTTCGCAAGGCATGCGACCTCGAGACGCTTCGTCCGGTCTGCTTGGAACTGCTTGCTAACGACCCCTCGGAGTCCGAGTACGATCTGTATGTCGGCGCGCTCGAGTCGTCGGATCGATCGAGTTGGTCGAGCGCTTGGCGAGCCTTGGAGAAACTCTCGCAGGTGCAAGCTGCTCGCGAGTATCCGCTGCTGGCAAAACTGGTCTCTGCGAGTTTGAATTCGAATGTCGCTTTGCCGAAGGCAGCGGTCATTGAGCGAGCCAAGCTCGTAGCCAAGGAGCTGCAGAAACCCGAACCGCCTAGTACCCAGCAGTGGAAGGATTGGGAGCTGTATTACACCAACCAGATCGCCGAGTCGGATCGAGCCGGCTGGGTCTTGCCGGGTGTCCAGATCGATCTCGATGCCTTGGCAGGTCAGATCCAAGAACTCCGAGGCCAAAGCGAGCGGGGCAAGCTGTTGTATCAAGCCAAGTGCGGCCAGTGCCATGGTGGGCAGACGGCATTAGGCCCCGCCTTGACGGGGGTATCCAAGAGGTTTTCAACGGTGGATTTGCTCAGGACCATCTATGAGCCCAGCCGAGACATTTCCGATCGATACCGTTCGATGAACGTGCTGACGGTCGACGACGAGATTTTGACCGGCTTGGTGATCTATCAAGCGACGGATGGAGTGACATTGCAGGCTGCCGATGGCAACGTGTTAAGGATCAACGCCGACGCGATCAAGCAGAAAGGAATTTCGAGCGAGTCGCTCATGCCCAAGGGGCTCCTTGAGGACAAGACCCCTCAGGACGTAGCGGACTTGATGGCCTATTTGCAATCGCTCTAGGAACCGAAGAGTCGGCTTTATACCGAATGGCGTTGAATTAAAAGCGGAACGGCGCAAGCCGTCCGGTGAAAAACATTTCAATATCGAGGATATTCCATCACTCACCGGAGTGCTTGCGCACTTCCNCTTCCACTAATTCAACGCCATTCGGGACGAGCCCGACGGGAGGCTCATCCAACAGCACTGCGTCGAGAGCCAAAGAGCACATTCGAACGCCAAAGGAATAAATCGCATGGTCATTCGATTGTTTTTTGCGTTGGTCGCTTGTGGGCTTGTCGCTGGCCATGCACTGGCCAAACCGAGGGATTATCTCAAGAAAAGCGACTCCTGGTTTGCCCAACCGCAAGCCAAACGCATCGCAGAGAACATCCTCTCGTTCCAAAGCGAAACGGGTGGGTGGCCAAAAAACCAAGACACGACGAGCAAGCCTTACGCGGGCGATCGGACAAAACTCAAAGGGACTTATGACAATGGTGCGACGACCGATGAGTTAAGGTTCCTGGCCCGCATTTACAACGCGACGAAAGAGCTAGCCTATCGCGATGCTTTCGATCGTGGGCTCGCTTACATCCTCGATGGGCAGTACCCAAACGGTGGATGGCCGCAATACTCGCCACCGGGCAAGGGTTACGCTCGCCACATCACCTTCAATGATGGCGCGATGGTACGACTACTCGATTTCCTTCGCGAGGTCGCCACATCGACCACTTATGAATTCGTCGATGGGGCGCGGCGTCTAGCCGCAGCTAAATCCGTCGACATTGGGATCGAATGCATCCTCAAGTGCCAAATCGTCATCGATGGCAAGCGAACTGTCTGGTGTGCCCAACACGACGAGATCGACTTCAGTCCGCAATCGGCACGAAGCTACGAACTAGCTACCTTCAGCGGTTCTGAATCGGTAGGCATTACTCGATTCCTTATGAGCCTTGAGAATCCAACTCCGGAAATAGTCGAGTCGGTCGATGCGGCGATTGAATGGTTTGATCAAGCGGCCATCAAGGGGATTCGCGTTGAGACGCAGAAGGACCCAGAAGGTCCCAAGGGGGTCAATCGCGTCGTGATTCAAGACGAGAGTGCACCTCCTCTGTGGGCACGCTTTTACGACCTGCGGACCCAAGCTCCCGTGTTTGTAGATCGCGACGGAGTTCCTCGCAGATCGCTATCAGAGATCGGATACGAACGGAGGAACGGATACGCTTGGTATGGAAATTGGCCACAGAAACTCTTGAGTGGCGAGTACAGCAAATGGAAGCTGAATTTAAAGTGAATCGCTTCCCGTTGGCTCATGCACAACGGCCCGGAATCGATAAGGCTCGATACCATGGGCGTTCTGGTAGTAGCCGACTTTCGCGTCCGCGCAGAAGAGGAACGATCGATGAGGGATTGAGGGATTATAGGTCCGAGAGCGACCGGTCGTAGAGTCGGTAGGTCTTCGACGGAACCAAACCGGCTCGCTCCAAAGATCCCCGCGATAAATTGTTGCTCTCAAGCACCCAGGAAAACTCCGCGTCGGTTATCCCGATGGCCACCACGTCGGGTAGCATCCGGTTCAAAAGCACCAAACCCAACCCCCATCGCTGCCACTCCGGGACCACGTTGGTGCTGATGATCCGCATCTTGGTGATCTTCTTGCGGTCCAAGAGGAGTCTTGCCCATCCGAAGGGAAACAGACTCCCGTCGATCTTCTTGATGATCGGATTGTAGTCGGGTAATCCCAACCCCACCCCTACGGCCTCGCCATTGACCTCGATGACACTCGTAGCTGCCGGATTGATCAGCAACTTGAGCGACATCCCTAACGCTTTGATCTCCCCGTCGCTCAGCGGCACAAAGCCCCATGTCCCTTGCAGCGATTCGTTGTAGATCTTTAAGAACAATAGCAACTCTTTGGCGAAGTTCTTGCGGCTGACCTGACGCACCGTGACGTTGAACCGCTCCTGGACCTGTTCGACAACCTGATTGATCTTCGGATCGATCGTCTTGAGCATCTCGATGTTGCCATCGTAAGCGTACATATCCTGGGTCTTTTCAAAACCAAATTGCTTGATGAGCCGATCGTGATAAGTCGGGTTGTAGGTCATCATGAATGTCGGCGGGGTGGTAAAGCCATCGACGAGCGTTCCGGTCTCGTAGTTCAGCGATGGGTTGCAAGGTCCCCGAACGTCGGTCATCCCTTGGGATTTGAGATATCGACCCGCAGTCTGAAACAACGCATCGGCCACTTGCTGGTCGTCGATGGACTCGAAGAAGCCAAAGAAGCCCCGTTTTTCTTCGTAGCGTTTGTTGTGTGCGTGATTGATGATCCCTACGATGCGACCGACGACTTGGTTGTCCCTGCGGGCCAAAAAAGCTTGGCATCGGTTGGTTTCATAAAAGGGATGCTTGCGGAACCCGACGAGCTCCTCTTGGTTCATCCGAATCGGTGGTATCCAATTCGGGTCTCCTTGGTAAAGCCTCCAAATGAGCTCCATAAACGCCTTGCGGTCCTTGCGACCATCGACCGGGGTAACTTGCACGGAATTCATTCTGTCGCTTCTATTTCTTTTGTTTCTCTGGCTGTAGTTTCTCTGGCTGTAATTTCTCTTGCTGCTGTTTCCACCGTCGAGGCTTGCCATCGGCCCGCTGCATGTCCGAGAATGACGCTACCATAGTAAGCTGGAAAGGAGACCGGGGGTAGAACCGTTCCGATCGCGCCCCCGACGTAGGTTCCATAAGCCGGATACAAAACGTTGTACGCTTGACGCTCCAAATCCGGATCCTCGGTTTGCTGCGAATAAGCGATCACGTCCCGGGTAGCGACCGACTCATGGTACAAAGGTACGATCGGCAATCCATAGGCCGCAGCATAAGTCCCTGGGTAGCTACGCCTGGAAAAATCCTTCGCATGTGCCCCTTCGTGCAAGGCGATCGCTGGGATATCGCTGTACAAATGGATCGTCTGGGTATACGGGTTGAAGTGATCACCGCCAAAGATCCGGCCAGGAATCAATGCCTCACCGAGAACACTCAAGGTCCCGATCGAGTAACGCCATGGCCAAGCCATCGTACGATTCTTTGTCAACCGCTTGGCATCCTCCCAAGGCCGGTACTGATTGAGCCGCACTTTGACATGCTCCAGCTCGTTGGCAGCAAGATACTCGGCAATCGCCGATTCGGTAGGCTCAGTAATCCGATGGTTATCGACACGAGAATCCCACAGCAATAGCTTCGAGGGTATCCCGACGACCCAACCCACCGAATCGAGTACCACTCGTGGCTTGCCCCGTTCGATCGCGATCTGGTTGGCTTGGACCAACTCCGGCGCAATGTTTTGTTTGGAGTTGTCGATCGATTCAGGGGCCAAAATCCGACAACCCGACCCCATCGTCAAACCTAATAAACTCAGCACTAACAGCGACCCATGCAGCAACTTATTCATTGTCCGTCGGAGGCCTGAAGCCACCCCCTGGGGTGACCTGCGTCGAGGGGAAACTCAACGGAGCGCCATAAGGGAAAAACAGATCGTTCATGCGCTGACCAAACGATGGAGCCGGGGGTTGGGGAATCGGTGGACCCGGCACCGGATATCCACCAGGCACCGGATA
>JGI24766J26685_10000094_pt1 | contig 20536 bp, 11 predicted proteins | sample SanBayMetagenome_FD_26685 | JGI IMG/M metagenome (IMG submission 26685)
TGTAGCGTCGGCGTCTCTCCGAGTTGTAGGTTTTACGAGCCGGCAGCCCNGCCGACGATTTGATCTGTGGCTACTTCAGCAGCGGCGCGATGACCAGCGCTACGATGGACATCACGTTGATCAGGATGTTCATCGAGGGACCGGAGGTGTCTTTGAGCGGATCACCCACGGTGTCGCCCACCACGCAGGCTTTGTGCGCGTCGGAGTTTTTGCCGCCGTAGTGGCCGTGCTCGATGAATTTCTTCGCGTTGTCCCACGCACCGCCGGAGTTGGCGCTGAAGAGGGCGAGCAGGACAGCGCTGAGCAGTGCTCCGACGAGCATGCCACCCAAAGTCGCGGCGCCGAGGCCGAATCCGACCACGGCAGGTGCACTGACGGCCACGCTGGCTGGGAGGATCATGCGTTTGATGGCGGCATCGGTGGCGATGCGCACGCAGGAGGCAGGATCGGGCTTGCCGGTGCCGTCGAGGAGACCGGGAATCTCGCGGAATTGACGCCGGATTTCCTCGATCATTTCCTGGGCCGCCTCGCCCACCGCGGTCATGGAAAGGGCACTGACCAAAAACGGGATGAAGCCGCCGATGAATATGCCGGTGAGGACACGCGGGTCGGAGAGAAGCAGTTGGAATCCGGGATTGTTGATTTTTATCACGTTGATGAAAGCCGCGATAATGGCCAAAGCGGCAAAGGCGGCGGCACCGATGGCGAAGCCCTTGCCAATGGCCGCCGTCGTGTTGCCGACTTCGTCGAGTTTGTCGGTGATCGACCGCGTCTGTTTGCCCATCCCGGCCATTTCCGCGATGCCGCCGGCATTGTCGGCAATGGGACCGTAGGCATCGATGCTCATGGTGATGCCGATGGTGGCCAGCATTCCGACCGCGGCGATACCGACGCCGTAAAGTCCGGCAAAGTGGCTCGCGCCCAGAATAACGAAGGCGACCACGAGGAGCGGAATGACCACGGAGAACATGCCCACGGCCAGGCCGCGGATCATCACGGTGGCCACGCCGGTCAGCGCGGCCTTGGAAATCGACTTCATGGGCGATCCGCCGGTGTAGAACTCGGTGGAGAGTCCGATGGCGATGCCGCCGATCGAACCCATGAGCACGCAGAGCCAGACTTTGAGATCGACACCGAGTTGGCTGATCACACCGCCGGCAAGAAGCACGAAGAGCGTGGCTGCGCCGATCGTGCCGGTGCGCAAGGCACGCGCGGGCTGGCTGTTGGAGGCGAGCTTGACCAGGCCGATGCCGGCCAGCGAGCAGAGCAAACCGGTCGAGGCCAAGGCGAGCGGAAGGAACATCAAGTTGCCGCGCGTTCCAGCGAGTTCTTCCCACTGCGCGATGGTCAGCGTGGCGGCGATGGCCATCGAGGCGATCATGGCATTGCAGTAGGACTCGAAAAGGTCCGCGCCCATGCCGGCCACGTCGCCCACGTTGTCGCCGACGTTGTCGGCAATGACCCCCGGATTGCGCGGATCGTCCTCGGGAATGCCCGCCTCGACCTTGCCGACGAGGTCGGCCCCAACGTCGGCCGCTTTGGTGAAGATGCCGCCGCCGATACGGTAGAAAATGGCGACGAGGGACGCGCCCATGGCGAAGCCGTGGATAATGTGGACGTCTTTTTCCGACTCGCCGAAGAAGATGAAGAGCGAACCGACGCCGAGCAGTCCCATCGAGGCCACGGTGAGTCCCATGATGGACCCGCCGAAGAACGCGGTGGTCAGGGCCGCGCCGGAGCCTTTGTTGTGCGCAGCCAGCGCGGTGCGCACGTTGACGTGCGTGGCGGAATACATGCCGATGTAGCCGGCGAGCGAGGAGGCCGATGCACCGAGGAAGAAGGCCAGGGATTCCCACGGGTCCTTGAGGCAGAGCAGCCCGCCGACCACGATGGCGAATGCGCCGATGAGGGAAAGTTCGCGGCGCATGAAGACCATGGCACCAGTGTGGATTTGCCCGGCAATCTCGGCCACACGACCTTCGCCGCCCGGCTCCATGACAATGCGCCGATAGGTGATGAAGGCGATGGCCAGACCGGCCAAGCCGAACAGGGGAACGAGGAAGTGGAGGTTTTCCATGGTGTGAAAAATAATGGGCTGCGGTTCAATACCCCTTCACAGCCTGCGCCGAGTGCCACCAGAGCGTGTGTTCGCTCTCGAGCGTTTCCTCGGAAGGCATGGGAAAGAAGCGGAGACCGGTGGTGTCACCAACGAACATGCCGCTGCGCACCATCGAGAAAAGAATGTCCGGACGCATCCCGCGGTAGACAATCTTGGTCATACGCTCGGAATTGTCGCGCAGCGAACGCAGACATTCGCGCAGGTGCTCGACATTTTGGTAAGGCAACTGGCCGTCGAGTTGGATGTCCGTGTCGGAGGCGAGACTGCCGAGTTTCAGGTCGATGAAAGCAAGGCGCGGGAGCGTGACGAGTTTTTCGGGAGCAGTGACCAACTCGCAGAACGCCTTCGGTCCGAGGCGGCTGGCCACGCGCGGATAGACGGGGCCTAGTTCCTGGTAGAGGAAAAATTTCTCGTGTCCGTCGCCGTCCCATGGCGCGGGGTCGAGCCCGAGGGTCAGGCCGGAGGGCGTGGTTAGGTAGACTTTGCGCAGCGCTTCGAGCGGGACACGCGGAAGGACATTGAAGACCGCCATATAGACCGAGCGGCGCGGAGAGCCGTCCCGGTGCGCCTTGCAGCGGGCGCGGGCTTCCTCCATGCGGAACCCGGAAAGGTCGGCACTCTGGTCGACCTCGAAGAAAATGGCCGGTCCTTCGATCTGCCGTTTGGATCCGGTGGCCATGTAGGCGCCGAATTTGTCCGGCGGAAGCTGCGAGAGGATAAGCGCTTCGGGGATAAGCGAGAGGTAAAGATGTGAATCCATGGGGAGTGACGGAAAGGCTACCGGTTACCTCGCCCCGCTGGCAAAGCACAAAAATCCTATGTCGCCCATCCGACCGAGCGCGCTGTTTGCAACAAAGCGCGGCGGCGGTGGTAGGCCTGCGTGTCCATGGACAGCAACTGACCCACGGTGAAGTCCGGAGAAGCACAGGTCGTGATGACGCGTTGCAGAATGGCCAGACAGGCAACCGCATCGAACAACGCGTCGTGCCAATCGAGTCCCTCGCAGCGGGCGCGGATTTCGTCCTCCACCCCGAGCGCGGAGGCGACATCGCCGAGCGCGTGAGCGGACAACTCGGGCAACACGGCGCGGGAGAGGACAAGGGTGTCCAGCCAAGGACCGAACCCATGGAGCGGAAATGCCCGGAGAAAGCGTTTTTCGGTTCCGGCCCCGTGCGCGACAACCACCGCGCCGGCGAGGCGCGATTTGAATTCCGGCCAGAGCACGGACATGGACGGCGCGCCGCGAATGTCGTCATCCCCGATCCCGTGCACCGCGCGGGCACTGCGGGTGATACGCAAAGGCGAATGCACATAGCTGCGAAATACATCGGTGATCTCCCCTCCCCGCCAGACGGCAATGCCGACTTGCACCGGTTCGTCGCTGCGCCCGGGAGCAGCGCCCGCGCTTTCGAAGTCCAACGCCGCCCATGCCGCCTCGCGCACCGGCGTGTCGAGCAGGTTCATTTCACGGCGACGTGCAAACTCCCGCGGATCTTGCCTTCGCTCTGCGCGGCGGACCGCAAAAGCTTTTCCGTGGTCAGCCAGTCGATGCAGCCATCGGTCACCGAAACGCCGTAGCGCAACTTTTTGCGGTCCTTGCTCACCGGCTGGTTGCCTTCTTCGAGATAGCTTTCGAGCATCGCACCGATGATGGAGGTGCGGCCGCGGCGGCGCTGGGACAGCACATTGCGCCAGACGATGGCTTGCCGACGGGGATTCTTGGCCGAATTGGCGTGGCTGCAGTCGACCATAAAACCGGGTTGCAGCCCGGCCTCGCGCAAGCGGCGTTCGGTGTCTGCGGTGTGGCGAGATTTGTAGTTCCCGCCCTCGCGGCCACCCCGCAGGACGATATGGGTGTCGGCATTACCCTCGGTGTTGACCACCGAAGTGCAGCCGTCTTGGTCGATGCCGAGAAAACTGTGCGGCGAGCGCGCGGAGAGGAGCGCATCGAGCGCGGTCTGCACGCTGCCGTCGGTGCTGTTCTTGAATCCTACCGGCATGGAGAGGCCGCTGGCCATTTCGCGATGGGTCTGCGACTCGGTGGTGCGGGCACCGATGGCGGCCCAGCTGACCACGTCGGCCAGGTATTGCGGCACGATCGGGTCGAGAAATTCAGTGGCCGTGGGCAGACCGAGCGCGGTGATCTCGAGCAAAACCTTGCGGGCGAGGCGAAGACCGGCGGCAAGGTCGCAGGAATCGTCCATGCGCGGATCATTGACCAACCCCTTCCATCCCACAGTGGTGCGGGGTTTTTCGAAATAAACGCGCATGAAAATGCAGAGAGAGTCGCCCAGTTCCTCGCGCAAAGCGGCAAGGCGTCGGGCGTAATCGAGCGCGCCCTCGGGATCATGGATGGAGCACGGACCGACGATGGCGAGCAGCCGCGTGTCGCGTCCGTGCAGGATGGCCTGGGCCTCGGCCCGGCCTTTGCTCACGGTGAGCAGAGAGGAGCCACGGACCGGCAGTTCCTTCTTGATGACTTTCGGCGCAACGAGCCGCTGGAGACGGCGCACCCGCGTGTTTTCGAGCGGGCGGGGTGACTTCTTGACTGGCATACGGCGGTGGGACGTGAACGGGACATTAAGCCNGAGAAGACGGCGCGGCGCAATTCGCGACTTGCGCAAAGGCTTTGCCAGCGGTCGGGCCGGGGGTAATTTGAGGACATGCCCGTTGTGGACGCCCAGCCACCCGCCGGTTTGGGCCGGCGTCTGGGGGGAACTTTGCGCAATTTTTACCGCGCGCGGCGGGCCGGCGAGTCTTTGCTGCGCCGCGCCTTGCGGCGGCCGCGCACTGTGGCAGAAAGCCCCAATCTCCTGCCGCTGCTCATCAAGGTTCTGGCCGGCTTCGCCAAAGTGGACGGCGACCTGCTCGAGGAAGAAATCGATTCGAGCCTCGGGTTCCTGCGCTACGACTATCCGGAGGCGGTTTATTCGGAACTGCGCCAGCTGTTCCGCCAGGCCCTGCAGGAAAAACCCGATCTCGGCGCCATGGCGCGCGAGTTGCGCGGCAAACTGAGCGAGGACCGCAAAATCCTCCTCGGTATACAGCTTTACGACCTCGTGCACCGCGCGGGAATGAACACGGACAACATGGCGGCCTACTACTCGTTCATGGAGCAGCTGGGCACGGCGGCGCAGGCCATCGACATCGTTTACCAGCTGAACAGCGATGCGCCGTCGCCACGCGGCGAGTTTTTCGAAGCAGACTCCTCCCCACTCGAAGTGATCACCTTCGGCGCGGGAGACGATGCCGACGTCCAAGTCCGCGAGTTGGCGGGCGACAACCGCATTGCGGCCTACCGCCACGGCGAGCTGCTCCTGGTCAAAAATCTCTGCGATCATCCGGTATCCGTGCAGGGCCGAGCACTGCGACCGAAGGAATTCTCGCGCGTCTACCCCGGACAGCGCGTGGTGGTGGACGAGAAGGTTCTTACGCACCAGGACCTCGTTTATTATTTCAACGCGAAGAAAAACCTCTCTCTCGCCCACCTCTTCATCACCGTCACCAACGACAATGAAATCCAGTTGGAGAAGGCGCGCACGCGTGACAGCGCACTGGAAGTCCGCTTCGGACTCAAAGTCGTGGTCATCGCGCTGAAAGACGTGGCCGCGGAGTTGAACGGCGTCCGCCTCCGCGCGGGCACCCGCGTGGAGGCCAATCTGGAGGAAAAGATCGTTTTCGACAACGACACCGAGCTGTCCCTCAGCGATCTGCGGCGGCACGCGCGTTCCTACGGCGGCCGGTTCCATCTCAAGCATTCCAAGACCACCTACCTCGTCTCGAACAACCCGACATTGCTCGACGAGGACGACATCCTGCTCGCCCCCGGCGGCGGGGACGTCCTGCTGCGCATTTTCTGCGACTTCGACAAATTGGTCGGACGCCTCGAGGTGCTCAAAAGCGACGCACCCGTGCTGGTCGGCGAGACGCCGGTGCGCAATGTCTCCGATCTGCACGACGGTGACATGATCCAAATCGACGCCAACCAGGCGCTGCGTTGCAACTTTTCCGAACGCCTTCTCGAGGAAGAGCGCAACGTCATTCGCCACCTCGAGGTGCGCGACCTCGTATGCCGCTTCAAAAACGGAACGGTCGGCGTCGATGGTGTCAGCTTCTCCGCGACCCGCGGTGAAATGATCTGCGTGATGGGCGCCAGCGGTTGCGGCAAGAGCAGCCTCCTGCGGGCCCTTGCCGGACAATTCCCGCCGGTGCGCGGGGAGGTTCTGCTCAACGGATTATCGCTCTACGAGCACTTCGACGCCCTCAAGCAATATGTGACCTACATCCCACAATTCGACGCTTTCGACGAACATCTGACCATCGGCGAAAATCTCGAATTCGCCGCGGCCATCCGTTCACCTTACCTCTCGCGCCGAGAGAGGCGTCGGCGCATAGACGGGAAGCTGGCCGAACTCGGTCTCAACGAGCGGCGCGACAGCGTGGTCGGAGCGACGCACAAAAAAACGCTGAGCGGCGGCGAACGCAAACGGCTCAACATCGGCCTCGACATGATCGGCTCGGCCGACATCTACCTCTTCGACGAACCGACGTCCGGTCTTTCGTCGAAGGACTCCGAGCACGTCATGGAAATCATCCGGGCCATGGCACACAACAAGATCGTCATCGTCACAATCCACCAGCCGAGCTCGAAAATTTTCCAGATGTTCAACAAGGCCATGCTACTCGACCGCGGCGGGCGGCTGGTGTTCTTCGGCTCACCGCCGGAGATGCTCTCCTACTTCGCCGAGGCCGAGCACCAGCAGCACTTCGGCACCCCGCTCGGCGGGTGTCCGGCCTGCGGCACCACGCGTCCGGAATTCGTTTTCGACGTCCTCGAGACGCCGCTGCGAGACCTGAGCGGCGACGTGATCTATGAGGAGAACGACCGCGCCCAACTCGTCCCCGTGCGGCGCTATTCCCCCGATTTCTGGCGCGACAAATACGAGGCGTGGCGCCTCATGCGCGACGTGCGGCAACCCGCCGCCGAACCGCCCGCACCGGAACCGCCTCAAGTGGTATCGGGCGAGACGCGCCGCCCTTGGGGGATCCGGCTGCGCGAGGAATTCCTCCAGTTCCGCACCCTGCTGGCCCGCGCTTTCATCAGCAAGCTGCGCAGCAAAGGCAACCTGGCCACGACCATGATCGCCGCGCCGGCCCTCGCCGCGCTGATTGGTGCGGTGCTGCGCTATTCGGAGGAAGGCACCTACGACTTCGCCTCGTCCTTCCACATCCCGACCTATTTGTTCCTCTCCCTCGTCGTGGCCATGTTCCTCGGGCTGACCAACAGCGTGGACGACATCATCCGCGATCGTCCCGTGCTCCAGCGCGAACGCAACCTCAACGTGCGCCTCGGCTGGTATATCTTGGCCAAGGTTCTGACCCTTTCTCTCTTCGCTTTCGTCCAATGCGTTTTCTTTATCCTCATCGGCAACTGGATCCTCGAAGTGCGCGGCATGTTCTGGATTTTCCTCCTCGCCATGGTGCTCACCGCGGTCAGCGGCATCGCCATCGGCCTCCTCATTTCGAGCCTGGTCAGCGAGAGCAAGACGGCGGTCAACATCATCCCCATCGTGCTCATCCCGCAGATCATCCTCGGCGGCGCGTTGATCAAATACGAAGAGATGAACCAGAACCTCGACTTCGTCTATTCGATCACCCGTTGGTTCTCCGAGCACCCCGACGCCGGACAACCGCGCAGCGATCTGCAGGTGCCGCTCATTTGCGAATTCATGCCCATGCGCTGGTCCTACGAGGCGCTCGTCTACGCCCAGGCCAAATACAATCCCCTGACCGGCCGGCAGGACCGCATCCAGCGGCAGATCAATGCCCTTGCCGCGCGCAAAGACCTGACCGAAGCCGAGGAGATGCGCCTCGATGACCTCAAGGAATCGCTGGCCATTCTCTCGGGATTGGCCGCCAAGGATCTGTCCGGTCTCGAGAAGCGCATGCGCCGTTTGGATCAGGTCATCGAGGGTGAACCCTTGCCGGAGCGCCTCCTCGACATGTCACCCGGTCCGGTCTCGGCCGAGCGCCTCTTCGTGAACCAGAAAGTGACGGACCTGGTCAACAAGGCGGAGATGGAACAGAGCGATTACCGGGAGAGCCGCTTCCTCAATGTCTTCTTTGGCCCTGAGAAGCGCTACTTCGGCATCCAATCCAGTGTGCTGGTCTTCAATGCCTGGGTGCTGGTCATCTCGTCATTGCTCATGTTCCAAGCGCTCTATTTGATCCTCCGCCACCAACTGAAGACGCGCAACATGTGATCGCGCTGGAAGACAACTTCGAGGACGTCCTCGGCAAAGCGATGCGCGGACAAGGCCTCGACGCGCGGGAGGCCGCCGGCAAAGCGGGGCTGAAGGTCGAAGCAGTCAACGCCCTGCTCGCTGGACAATTCGCCGAGGCGGAGGCCCGCGCCCTCGCCTCGACGCTCGCTTTATCCCCGGACGCCTTGGTCGCCTTGGCCGAGGGCGAGTATCGCCCGGCGGTGCCGTGCCCGGAGCCAATGATCGTGGCCACCACGCGCTACGGCAGCATGACGGTCAACGCCTACATTCTTTGGGACCGCGGCACGCGCGAAGCGGCCATTTTCGACACCGGCGCCGATGCCACGCCGTTGCTCGAGGCGGTTTCCGCCCACGACCTCAATGTGCTGGCCGTCTTTCTCACCCACAGCCATGCCGACCACGTGGGGGCGCTCGACGCGTTGAAGCAAGCACTCGGGGTCGAAGCATGGTCGTCGGAACTCGAGCCGGTCCGCGGCACGAATCATTTCCGTCCGGGCGATCTCTTCAACGCCGGTCACCATTTTATCCGCACACGCCTAACCCCCGGACACACGCCGGGCGGCACGACGTTCGTCATTGAAGGCCCGGTCCTGCAGGCTGCTATCGTGGGCGACGCGCTTTTCGCCGGATCGGTCGGCGGGATCCACAGCAATTACGCACAGACCCTCAGCGTTATCCGTCGCGAGATCCTCGGCTTGGCGGACGACACCATCCTCTGTCCCGGCCACGGTCCGCTCACCACGGTGGGTTTGGAAAAATCAGGAAACCCGTTTTTCGCGGGGTGATCTTGGCGCCCCGCCGGTGCCTTTTTGTTAAGACGCCGGAGAGCCTTACGGACTTTGCTGCCCGATCAACTGCTGGAACTCCGGCGCGCCGCGCACCATGCCATACATCGGATCATTGGCCAGGGCGGCACGCGCCTGGATTCCGCCGAGTTGCACGGCTTGGCGAGCGGTGTTGAGGAAGGCGTTCAGGTCACGGTTGGCGAATTCGAAACGGGCCAAGGCGAGAAGCACGCCTGGATCGTTGGTCACGACGGCGGCGAGTTGGCGCGCCGGACCGAGGCCGGCCTGCCATTGTCCGTTGCTATTGCAGAAATCGACGGCGAACTTGAGGAACTCGGGGTTGTTGCCGAACGCGACGGCCGATTCCTCGAGCTGCGTGCGGGCCAAATCGGGTTGCCCGGTTTCGGTGTAAAGCCGGAGCAGAGCGGAAACGACCTCGGGATTCTGCGGGTTGGCGGCGAGTTCACCCCGCAACGCGGTGATTTCGCGGTCGGCCTCGCGCAGACGCGTGACACGCGCGCGGGCATCGTGGACGGCGCGGTTGTTGGGGTCGCCTTCGATGGCAACGTCCCAGATATCCGCCATTTCATCCCAACGCTTTTGCGCACGCAGGATGTCGCTCAAAGCGACGAGTGATTCCATGTTGTTCGGATGGAGTTGCAGGGCCTGACGGTAGGCGCGTTCCGCTTCGGCCCACATGCGGCGCGCGCGGTAGATGTTGCCGGTCGAATTGCGCAGTTTGGAGAACGAGCGCTTGGCGTCGAAGTCCTCGTGGAAATTTTTGTCCCCGAGCAGACGGTCCACGTATTCGTTCCAGTAACGGAAGTCCTCGGCCACCACTTCGGGCGGGAGGGTTTCCAGAGGTTCGGGATTGAGACGGTAGCTCAGGCCGTTGGGCACGGCATAGGCGTAGGTCCATTCCATGGGGAAGCTCTCCTCGATGAAGAACTCGCGCTTGTGTTTGTTCTTCTCGAAAATCCACTGCGCGATAGCCGCGTGGTAAAGGATGCCCACGTTCGGATCCTGCGGATTGGCCCCCGGAGGAAGGTTCATGGAGACATTGCGCACGATCTCCATCAGTTCCTGCTCGCTCGGCATGATGGTGCTGTCCAGCGGATACTGCTTGTCGCGACCGAGCCATTTCTCGAACCAACCTTCCGCCTTGGGGCGCCCCGGCGCGTAGTGATCGTGGATGTATTTTTGGTAAAAGGCGTCGGCCAAGGCGTTCTGCGTGACAATGACCAGATCGCGACGGTCAAAGNCGGGATCGCGGCGGTGCTTCGGATCGACGAAGCTTTCGCCGAGGATCATGTAGGTCGGGACGAAGCGCCCCGGGTCGGTGCCGCCGAAGACGAAGGCGTCCTTCGGCAGATCCTTGAGCATGTCGTGGCCGTAGTGCCAGCCGAACCAGTGGTCGCGCTGGCTGCAGAGCGGCGCGTTCTGGATGCCGGTCCAGAGAGGCAGGAGCGGAAGGGCCCACGCGGCCTGACGCAGCACCTGGCGTTTGGCCATGAGACGCGCGAAGATGTATCCCGTTCCCGCGGCGCAGAGCAGGGCGAAGAGCAGATAGGCATAGCCGTGGTAGGGAAACTGCAGAGACCACGAGTCGATGGTCGTCTGGGTGCGCTCCATGACCGGCTGAAGGAACGCGGAAAGAATGAATCCGCCGAAGAGGAGATAGAGAAACGTGCGCTGCCGCAGCGGGAGGCGCAGAATACCCAGGACGGCGCCGAGCAGGGCTATGATCGACCAAGGCGTGAAGTTTTCGATCAACTTGTGCAGGTAAAACGCGGCGAATTCCCGCCCCATGGTCAGGGTAGAAACACGGTTGGGGTCTTCCGGTTCCGGCGGCTTCTCCGGCGCGGTGCCCATGCCTTTGCCCAGCGTGCGCACGACGAGATCGGAAAGACTGCCGGCGTATTGCGTGCGGTTGATCGAATAGAAAAATCCTTCCGGCGTGCTGGTGTAGCCCCAGTTCATCGGCGGATTGGTCGATGAGGCAAACGGCATGTAGGCGTAGGGCAGCAGTCCGAGAACAACGGCGAGCGGAACCAAAAGCACGATGCGCAGGTCGGTGCGGCGCCACTTGAGGACGAGCAGCACGATGAGCGCGAGCACTGCAAAATAGAAAAAGCGCATCGCCGTGGACCACGTGGTCTGGTCGTTGGAAAGCCAGGCGAAGCCGAGATAAACCAGTGCCGCACTGACCAACGAAGCCACGAGCACTTCCCAGAAAACCGAGCGGCGGATGAGCAGGGGCACGAGCAAGGGCAGCGGAGCCAGGGCCAGCGTGAGGTGATGGTTGCTCATGCAGAGCGAGAAGGTGAAGAACGACGCGAGAATGGGAAGGTCGCGCGAGGGCCGGCGGACCCACCAGTAGAGCGAAATGACAAAGAGCGCCACGAGTAGACCGTGGAGCGTGTAGACCTCGGCAATGACGGCCTGCGTCCAGAACGAGAAGCTGAAGGCGAAGAGCAGGCCGAAGGTCAGGGCAATGAGCGCACGGACCAGCGGCGTGCCTGATTTTCCTTCCCCCCACCAGGGCATCATCCAGCGNAGCATGCTCGAGGAGAGCAGGGTGGTCGCACCGACGGCCAAGGCGCCGCAGAAACCGCTGAAGAGGTTGATCTCCCAAGCCGCGTTGCCCAAGGGCAGGAGCTGAAACAGCCAGGCAAGAAGGGTCCACAGCGGGTATCCCGTCGGGTGCGGCACACCGAAATGCTGCGCGGCCACGATGAATTCGCCCGAGTCGAGCAGACCGACATTGGGCTGCGCGGTGTAGAAATAAACCGCACCGCTGACCAAGGCAGCAGCCAGCGCGGCCCACCAGTCGGGCCGGATAAAAATCGGGGTGCTTTCTTCCGCCGCTTCTTCAGATATGAGCGCCATAACGGGAATCGAGCGGACAGCAAACACGTTTGCCGGCCCCGCGGCAAGCGCTGCCTCGCGCGGGCTAAGGGACGAGCAGGCCGTTCAGGGCCGCCCGCAATTGCTCCTCCCGCCCCACCTTGAACTGGTCGGAGGCGCGCACCCGGCGGGTGCTGCCGTCGCGGGCCACGAATTCGAGGACGAGCGGCCGGCGCCCTGGGAAATCGAGGACGGCGGACCGGAGATCCTCCAACTCGCGACGTCCGGACCGTCCGGCAGGCAAGCGGAGGATGACCGGCGGTTCGTGGCCTTCGCCGGGCGGGACCGATTTCAACTCCGAGGCGGTGACGGCGGGTTTGTCGTCGCGTTTGTCCAGACGGCCGGTGACCTGCACCACTTTGCCGGCCACCAATTGCGAGGCGTATTTCTCGAAAGCCTCGCTCCAGACGCGCACTTCCACTTTGCCGGTGAAATCCTCGAGAGTGAGAAAGGCGCACGGTTTGCCGCTGCTTTTGGTGAATTTTTTCTCCACCGCGTCGAGCAATCCGGCCACGGTCACCGTGGCTCGGTCGTCCATCTCCTCGAGCGCGGCAACTTTGGTGAACTTCGGATTCTCCAGCGAGCCCCGGTAGGGATCGAGCGGATGCGCGGTGACATAAAAGCCGAGAAGCTCTTTCTCGAAGGAGAGAAGTTCGGCCTCGGCGAAAGGCCGCGCCCGGCGGCGTCCCCCGCCCCGCGCCGTGACTGCGATGCCCTCTTCGCCGAAAAGGCTCTGCTGCCCGGCATTGCGGTCGCGATGGGCCGAGGCGCTGGCCGCCAGCACGGGCTCGAGGTCTTCGACCATCTGGGCGCGCTCCTCGCCGGTGAAATCGAAAGCTCCGCATTTGACCAGGCATTCCATCGACTTGCGGTTGACCGCACGCGGGTCCATGCGCGCGGCGAAATCCTCGAGCGAACCGAACGGGCCTCGCGCCTCGCGCTCGGACACAGCATCGGTCATGGCCGCTTCGCCCACGTTTTTGATGCCGCTCAGGCCGAACCGGATGGCCATTTTCCCGTCATGTTCCTCGGGGGCGAACTTGAGCAGGCTGCGGTTCAGGTCGGGCGGGAGAATGACCAAGCCCATGCGCTTGGCTTCGTCGACGTAGAAGGAAATCTTGTCCGTGTCGTCGACTTCGTTGCTCAACACCGCGCACATGAACTCGACCGGGAAGTGCGCCTTGAGCCAGCACATGCGGTAGCTGATCAGCGAATAGGCCGCGCTGTGGCTTTTGTTGAACCCGTAATCGGCGAATTTTTCCAGCAGGTCGAAAATGGCCGTGGCTTTCTTTTCCGGGATGTCGTTGTGCTCCTTGCAACCGGCGATGAAGTTGACCCGCTCCTTCGCCATCTTCTCCTTGTCTTTCTTGCCCATGGCGCGGCGCAGGAGGTCGGCTTGCCCGAGACTGTAGCCGGCGAGGAGGTTCGCCGCCTGCTGCACCTGCTCCTGGTAAATGAGGATGCCGTAGGTTTCCTTGGCCACCTTTTCGAGCAGCGGGTGATCGTAGTTGATCTTGGTCTGGCCCTTCTTGCGCTTGATGTAGTCGGGGATGAGGGCCATGGGACCCGGACGGTAGAGCGCGCAGAGCGCGTTCATGTCGTCGAGGCTGGTGAAGCCGAAATTCCGGCAGTAGCGCGACATGCCGCCTTCAAATTGGAAGATGCCCACCGTTTCACCGCGGTTGAGCACGTCAAAGGCCGCCTGGTCGTCAACCGGGACTGTCTCGATGTCGAAACCGGGCTCGTGGCGACGGATCAATTCCTCCGCATCGCGGATAACCGTGAGGGTTTTCAGTCCGAGAAAATCCATCTTGAGCATGCCGAGGTCGGTCAGCGGCTCCATGGAATATTGCGTGATGACTTCGTTCTCCTTGCCGCGGGCAAGCGGCAGGATCTCGGAGAGGTCGCGGTCGCCGATGACCACACCCGCGGCGTGGATGCCCGCGTTGCGCGAAAGGCCCTCGAGCACGGTCGAGTAACTCCAGAGCTGCTGTGTGCCGGGCTCGGACTCGATGGCCTGCTTGAGTTCGGGATTTTTTTCCCGCGCGGAGTCGAGCGTGATGTTCAGCTCGTTGGGGATCATCTTGGCGATGCGATCCCCCTCCCCGTAGCTCATGCCGAGAACGCGGGCCACGTCGCGAACCACGCTTTTCGCGCCGAGCTGATTGAAAGTGACGATCTGCGACACGCAACGCTCGCCGTATTTCTGCCGCACGTATTCGATGACCTCGCCGCGGCGGGCCTGGCAGAAGTCGACGTCGATATCCGGCGGGCTNACCCGCTCCGGATTGAGGAAGCGCTCGAAGATGAGTCCGTAGCGCACGGGATCCAGATCGGTGATCCCCAGCACATAGGCCACCATGCTGCCCGCGGCCGAACCGCGGCCGGGNCCGACGGGAATGCCGCGCTGCTTGGCGAAGTGGATGAAGTCCCAGACGATGAGAAAGTAGCTGGTGAAGCCGAGCTTCTCGAGAACACCGAGTTCGTAGCTGAGGCGCCCGTGCAAATCGGGCGTTCCGTCGCCGTAGCGGTGTCGGAAACCCTCCTCGCACAACTCGCGGAGGTAACCCTCGCGCGATTTGCCCTCCGGCGGATGGAAAACGGGGAAGCGCGATTTGCCGAACTCCATGCTCACCCCGCACCGTTCGGCGATACGCGCCGTGTTCGACAGGGCCTCCGGATGATCGCGGAAGATCTCCGCCATTTCCTCGGGCGACTTCAAATAAAGCTCGGGCAGATAGCGCAAGCGGCGCTCGTCAGTCACATTGGCGCCCGTGCCGATGCAAACCATGACGTCGTGCGCCTCGTGGTGGGTGCGCTCGAGGAAGTGGACGTCATTGGCCGCGACCAAACCGAGCCCGAGGTCGCCGGCCCAGCGGATCAAATGCGGATTGGCTTCGCGCTGCGCATCCATGCCGTGGTCGTGGATTTCGACGAAGAAATTNTCNTTNCCGAAAATGTCNCGGTATTGCGCGGTAAGCTCGCGCCCGCGCTTGGGATTCCCCTCGAGGATTGCGCTGCTGATCTCGCCTTTGAGGCAGCCGCTCAGGCCGATGAGACCTTGGGCATGACGGGCGAGCAGGTCTTTGTCCACGCGAGGCTTGTAGTAGAAGCCCTCGAGGTGCGCGGCGCTGACCAGCTTGATCAGGTTGGACCAACCTTCGTTCGTCTCGGCCAGCACGGTGAGGTGGTAGGCGGCGTCTTTGCCGGAGGAAGATTTCTTCTCATGCATCGAACCCGGCGCGACGTAGAGCTCGCAGCCGAGCAGGGGCTTCACGCCCGCTTTTTGCGCTTCCTTGTAGAATTCGACCGCGCCGTAGAGGACACCGTGGTCGGTCATGCCCACGGCTTTCATCCCCGAGGCGGACACCTTGCGCATGAGGTCCGCGATCCGCACCGCCCCGTCGAGCATGGAATACTCGGTATGGACATGAAGGTGGGCGAACTCCGGGACGGCCATGGCTCAAGATTAGATGACCCGGCAAGCGTGGCAAGCAGGCGGCCCGAGGGGCTTTTCCGGATGGCCAAAAATCCCCGCACCGCTACCCTCCGCCACCATGTCCGCCGAAGAAAACATTCTCGTTGTCCCCCGCAGCGTTTTCGACCACCTCGGAGCTTTCGAGGGCCTCGCTTTCGAACCTGAGCGCTACATAAGGGCGTTTCTCGACCCGGCCAACAACCTCTTCCTGCCCCGGAGCGAGGCCGAAGAGGACCCGACGCACAAACAGCTCATTCCCTATCTTGTTCTCCACCACGGCGACCGCGTGCTCTGCTACACCCGCGGCAAAGCGGGCGGCGAAGCCCGCCTCCACGCCAAAATGTCCATCGGCATCGGCGGACACATCAACGACGGCGATACGCACGCCGCGCACTTCGACGAAGCCGCCTACTTCCGCGCCGTTGAGCGTGAGCTCCACGAGGAATTGGTCATCCCCGGCTCATACCGACAACGCATTGCCGCCTTGCTCAACGACGACCGCAACGAAGTCGGCCGCGTGCACCTCGGCGTGGTTCACCTCATCGAGGTCGATTCGACCGATATCAAGCCGCGCGAGGACGCCATCCGCGATCTCCGCTTCCTCACCGCCGAAGAACTCGCCCCGCAACGCGACCGCCTCGAATCGTGGTCGCAAATTTGCTTCGACGGCTTGGTACCACTGCTTCGCCGGTAGCTGCGGCAGGCCGCTCCGCGTTCCGGGCCTGCGCGCTACCCGGACTGCAACCCTTGGATGATGCTGATCAACGGGAGGAAGAGCGCGATGACGATTGTTCCAACCACCACGGCGAGGAAAACAATCATGATCGGTTCGAGGAGCGAGGTCAGTCCCGCCACTGTGTTGTCCACCTCGTCATCATAGACGTCGGCAATCTTGAGCAGCATTTCCGGCAGTTGGCCGGTTTCCTCGCCGACGTCGATCATGCTCACCACCATGGGCGGGAAGATGCCGCTTTTTTCCGTCGGAGTGACGATCGATTCGCCTTCCTTGACACTGTCATGGACTTTTTGAATGGCATTGGACAAGACAACGTTCCCCGCGGTGTCGCGCGTGATGTTGAGAGCCTGAAGGATGGGCACACCGCTGGTCACCAATGTGCCGAGTGTGCGGCTGAAGCGCGCAATCGCGCCTTTGCGGATCAGGTCGCCGAAGAGCGGGATCTTGAGTTTGATCGCGTCGATTACGGCGCGCCCCTTCGGATTGCGTCCGGCCAGGTTGATACCGACGATCAAAAGAATCACGACACCAACGATGAGATACCACTGGTTCTGCACGAGCTTGCTCGTATTGATGACGAACTGGGTCAGGCCGGGCAGCGCCTTGCCTCCGAGCATGTCGTTGAAGATCTGCTCGAACTTCGGAACGATGTAGACGAGCAGGAAGGCCATGATGGCGATGGCGATGATCAGGACGATGATCGGGTAGAACATGGCCGAGACGACCTTGTTCTTCAGTTTCTGCGCCTTCTCCTGGAAGTCGGCCAAGCGGACAAGGACAAGTTCCATCACGCCGCCGAGCTCGCCGGCTTTGACCATGTTGACGTAGAGTTTGTTGAAAATTTTCGGGTGCTGGTTGAGCGCGTCGGAGAAGGTGCCGCCGCCCTGCACAGTGTCGGCCAGCTTCCCGATCGTTTTGCGCAAGACCGGGTCGGGCTCCTGTTTGCCGAGCACGTTGAGCCCGCGAAGCAGAGGCAACCCGGAATCGATCAGGGTGGCCAACTGACGGGTGAAAATCATCAGCGTCTTCGGCTTGATCGTCTTGCGCTCGAGGAAAGAGATGCTGAGGTTGACCTCTTTCTTCATCCCCGTGCCCGTGGCCTTGGCTGCTTTCGGGGCTTTGGCCGCCTTGGCTGCTTTGGCCTTGCCGGCCTCGACCACGCTTGTCGGGTAATAGCCGGCCTGGCGCAGTGCGGCGATTACCTCTTGCTCGTTGCCGGCCTCGAGCGTGTCGGTCACTTCCTGACCGCGGGCGTCGAGTGCAGTGTAGGCAAAGCTGGGCATGGCGTGTCGGGCGGGAGCGGAGTCAGCACCTTTACGCGGGACCCCAGCACTCTCCAAGAGCAAAAACCGAACTCACGGCCGCACGAAAGGATTTGTTGCCTTCTCCGCACCCACCGTTGTGGCCGGTCCGTGTCCGGGAAGCACGGCTGTGGAATCCGGCAGCGAGAACAGCTTTTCCCGGATCCCGCGGCACAACAGCTCTCCATCTCCGCCCGGCAAATCCCANCGCCCGACCCCTCCGCGAAAAAGCACGTCGCCCCCGACCAGCAACCCGTCGTCCGGCGCGTGNAAACAAAGNCTNCCCGGGCAATGCCCCGGCACATCGAGAACATCGAGCTTCAAGCCGAGAAANTCCTGGCCCGCTCCCTCCGCCACAATCCGGTCTGGCCTCAGCGTCTCGATGCGCAAAGGAAAGCCCGCGCGCTGGAAAAAATCCTCGTCCGAGACCATCGGCACCGTCTCGGCATGACACGCCACCGGGCAACCGTGCCGCCTCTGGATTGCCGCGGCGTCGGCCGTATGGTCCCAGTGACCGTGGGTCAGNACCAAAAGNCCGATCTNTTCCCCGGCGAACTCCTCGTCAGCCCCCTCCGGCGCATCNAAAAGCACCTTCCCACCCGGCGCATCGACCAGAAAACAGTTCGTTTCGTAGGGGCCTCCGGTGAAAGATTTGAACTGCAGCATGATCTCGCGGTCCAAGCTACGTGTCTCATTTTCCTTGCGCAACAAGGCTTTCAGGGCGACCAGTAACCCAATCGTCGATGAAATTCTTCGCCCCGGCCCGGCTATTGCTTCTGTTTACCCTGCTCGCAGCCGGTCCCCTGGCCGCCGCGCCGGACACCAAGAACGAGGGCAAGATGGGCGAAATTGCCAGCACGGTGGCGCGCATGCTGGAAAGCGCCCATTACAGTCGTCAGCGCCTCAATGACGAAGTCGAGCCCGGTGTGACCCAAGCGCAGAAAGCCCTCGACCGCTATCTGGAGCTTCTCGACTACAACCGCCTTTTCTTCACCCGGCAGGACATCGACGAATTCAACAAGTCCTACGGCGACCGCCTGCAAAATGACATCATGCTGAGCGACCTGTCGGCGGCTTACAAAATTTACGACCGCTTCATGGAGCGCGTCTGGACCCGCGTGGGCAAAGTCAAAACACTTCTCGAAAAGGACTTCACCTTCGAGAGCGACCGCACTGCAGAAATCAATCGCGACGAGTCGCCATGGCCGGCCAACGAAGCCGAGGCCGACAAAATTTGGGAAGCCCGCATCGAAGCCGAACTTCTCCAGGCCATCGTGGCCGAACGCACCCTCGAGGAAGAAGCCAAGAAAAAGAAAGACGGCGCGGATACGGACGAAGCCGCCTCGGTGGACAACAACGGGGGCCTGCCCAAGCGCACGCCGAAGGAGACCGTCCTGCGCCGTTACGAGCGCCTGCTCAAATCATTCCAGGAGGAAACCCGCGAGGACCAAGCCAGCACGTTCCTCTCGGCCTTGGCCCAGAGCTACGATCCGCACTCCGAATACATGAGCCAGCGCTCGCTCGATAATTTCAACATCCAGATGGGGCTGTCCCTCGTCGGCATCGGCGCCGAGCTGCGCAGCGAAGACGGCTTCGCCAAAATCCAGCGCCTCGTCCCCGGCGGTCCCGCCGAGCGTGCGGGCGAACTCAAAGTCAACGATCGCATCGTGGCCGTGGCTCAGGGCGACGGGGAATTCGAGGATGTCGTCGACATGAAACTCGACAAAGTCGTCGAGCGCATCCGAGGCAAGAAAGGCAGCACCGTCCGTCTCCAAGTCCTCCCCGCCTCCTCCCTCGATCCCTCGAAGCGGGATGTCATCACCATCGTGCGCGACGAAGTGAAACTCAAAGACGAAGAAGCCAAGGCCCAGGTGATCGATGCCACCGGCGAGGACGGCGAAACCTCACGCATCGGTCTTATTACCCTGCCCAGCTTCTACGCCAACATGGGACGCGGCGGCTCCCCCAAGAGCACCACCCGCGACGTCACCGCCCTGCTCAACCGCCTCAAGCGCGAGGGCATCGAGGGACTCATCATCGATCTGCGCAGCGACAGCGGCGGTTCGCTCGAGGAAGCCGTCCGTCTCACCGGGCTCTTCATCCCCAAGGGGCCCATCGTGCAGGCCAAGGACACCAACGGCAGCATCAACGAAATGAAGGACCCCGATCCCGGCGTGCTCTGGGACGGACCCCTCATCGTTCTCATGAACCGACTGAGCGCTTCGGCCAGCGAAATCTTCGCCGCCGCCTTGCAGGACTACGGGCGCGCCATCGTCGTGGGTGACGAAAAAAGCTTCGGCAAAGGCACCGTGCAAACCCTCCTCGAGGTAGATCGTTTCATGCCCCTCTTCGCCCAGAGCCGCGACGCCGGTGCGGTCAAACTCACCATCCAGAAGTTTTACCGGGTCAAGGGAGGATCCACCCAACTCCGCGGCGTGGCCTCCGATATTATTCTTCCCTCCCTCACCGACCAGGCCGACGTCGGGGAGGGCGCGCTGAAGAATCCCCTCGCCTATGACGAAGTCCCGGCGCGCGCCTTCCGCGCGACCGGCGATGTCGACGGCCTTCTTCCCCGCCTGCGCGCCGCCAGCGAGGCCCGCGTTGCCGACAATCCCGAGTTTGCCTACGTCGTCGAGGACCGCGAACGNTTNGCCCGGCGNCTCGAGGAAAACACCGTTACCCTGAACAAGGCCGAGCGCCTCGCCGAGATCGAGGAAGACAAAGCCCGTCGTGAAAAACGCCTCGCCGCACGCAAAGAACGCGAGCAACCGCGCTTTGCCGCGCTCGAAGTCACTCTCGATACGGTCAAGGAGCCGAAACTCCAGCCCGTCGCGCTGGACAAACCTCCCAAGCGCGCTTTGGAAAGCGCCGACGAACCCGATCCCTCGGCCCCCGACGAGGAAGAGCCCTTCGTCGACCCCGTCCG
>JGI24766J26685_10000098_pt1 | contig 19994 bp, 14 predicted proteins | sample SanBayMetagenome_FD_26685 | JGI IMG/M metagenome (IMG submission 26685)
AGGGACATTTCTGGCCGCAGCGTGAAACGAAATCAAAGAATGAACTCGAAAGTATCCGAAAAGCCCTGCGCATCACGGCGGTCGGTTTGCTACGTGCGGTCGAAGTTTTGCGCGCGGCGAAAATCGGACGCGACCGCGTGCTACGCTGGAACGGCAAGACCCTGACCAGCGAAATTGTCCGCGCGGAGTGCGACTCCGCGGTTCTGCGCGCTGGTGGTATTCCCGACGGCACCATCGTGGCCGGCGGACGCCAAGCCTGCGATCCGCACGAGCGCGGCCATGGGCCGCTGCGCGCGCATGAATTGATCATTCTCGATGTCTTTCCGCGCGATGCGCGCAGCGGCTATTTCGGCGATCTCACGCGCACCGTGGTGAGGGGACGGGCGAGCGAGGCACAGCGCGATCTATGGAACACGGTGTGTGCCGCGCAAAAACTGGCCATCGGACTGATCAAGCCGAGGGTCAAGGGCGCCTTGGTGCACAAAGCGGTTCAGGATTTTTTCCTGTCACGCGGCTACCGCACGGAACAGAAGCGCGGGCGCTGGACCGGATTTTTTCACGGCACAGGGCACGGGCTCGGTCTCGACCTGCACGAGGAACCGAGGATTTCGGCCACCGTTTTCCATCCTGGTCAGATCTTCACCGTGGAACCCGGGCTCTATTATCCCGGCATCGGCGGGGCGAGGCATGAGGATGTGGTAGCCGTGACGTCCGGCGGGTGCCGCCGATTGAGCCGCCTGTCCGTGCCGCTGGAATTGTAAAAAACCTTCGAACGGAATTGCGCATTTTCTGTCAGTGGAGATGATTCCACTGAACCATGAGCACTTCCATCTATCTTCTTCTCATCGGCGTGCCGCTGATCCTCGGCATTTACGCGCAAATGCGCGTGTCCTCCGCTTTCGGCAAATACAAAAAGGTCCGCGCCACTTCGAACACCACCGGCGCGCAAGCGGCCCGGGAAATTCTCAATGCCGCGCAGATCCACGATGTGGAAGTGCGCGAGATCAACGACATGCTCGGGGACCATTATGATCCCATCAAGAAGCGCCTCTGCCTCTCGAGCGATGTTTATCACAACCCGAGCGTGGCTGCGCTCGGCATTGCCGCGCACGAGGCGGGTCACGCCATCCAGCATGCGCGCGCCTATGCCCCGCTGAAGTGGCGCATGGCCATCGTGCCCGTTACGCAATTCGCCTCGCAGATCCTCCCGCTCGTCATCATCGGCGGCTTCATGTTCCAAATCACCGGCCTGATCACCCTCGGCATCCTTTGCTACGCGGTGCTCGCCGTCTTCCAGTTGATCACTCTCCCGGTGGAATACGACGCCTCGAAGCGGGCGAAGGTTATTCTCCAGCAAATGGGCATGGTGCAACCGGGCGGGGAAGCCGCCGGGGTCAATGCCGTGCTCAACGCCGCCGCCCTGACCTACGTCGCCGCGTTCGTGGCCGCTTTGGGCAACCTCGCTTACCTGCTCATGGCGCGGCGCCATGAGTAAAGCGCGGACGTCCGCGCCACCCGTCGCGCTGACCATCGCCGGTTCCGACAACTCATGCGGGGCCGGCATCCAAGCCGATCTCAAAACATTCACCGCGTTCGGCACCTACGGCCTGACTGCCGTGACCTGCGTGGTCTCCGAAGTGCCCGGTTGCGTGGAAAAAGTGCAGGCGGTCACGCCTGCGGTGTTGCGTTCGCAGATCCGGATACTTTTCGAGAATTATCCAATCACCGCCGTGAAGACGGGGATGCTTTATTCGCGCGCTCTGTTGCGCGTCGTCTCCGAGGAATTGGCCGATCGCCTCGGCATGTTTCATCTGGTGGTCGATCCGGTCATGGTGGCGAGCAGCGGGGATCCGCTCTTGAAGAAAGACGCCGTGCGCGCTTACGAGGAGGAACTTCTGCCTTTGGCCGATGTCATCACTCCGAACCTCGACGAAGCGGCTGTCTTGCTCGGACGCAAAATCACCACCCGCTCCGCAATGATCCCCGCAGCCGAGGAACTGTGCTCCAAATACGGCGCCGCTGTTCTGCTCAAGGGAGGTCACTTGCGCGGACGCCAAGCAATCGACGTGCTCTGCTCTGCGCGACTCACCGAAACAATGACCATGCGCCGCTTGTCCGGATGCGAGACGCACGGAACCGGTTGCACGCTCTCCGCGGCGCTGGCCGCCGGCTTGGCGCGTGGGCAATCGCTGCGCGTCGCCGCGGCCAAGGCGAAAAAATTCCTGCACGGTGCACTCTCCAAGCAATTTCTCTGGCGGCGATCCCGCATCCGCACCCGCGCCCTGCGTCACCAATGATTTCCTCCGCCGCAGGCAAAGCGCTGGCGTTCGCCATGACGATGGCGTTGGTTGCCGCTTCCTTGTCCGCCGAGGAGCAACCGGCCGCTTCGCCTGCGCCGGCTCCGGAGGCCGCCTCATCCGCTGATCCGGTTGATGCGCTCGATGCCGGGCAATTGCAGCAGGCCATCGGCATCCTGCGCCGCGATCATGTGCGTGGTGCACAAATCGACGAGACCGGATTGTCCCGCGCCACGCTGACCGGATTGCTCGAGCGGCTTGCGCCCGGCGCATCGCTGGTTACCGAGGCACCCGCGCAACCCGCCGATTCGCCGTTCCGTTCCGAAATTCTCGACGGGCGCGCCGGCTACCTTCGCCTGGGATCGCTCAACTCGGAGAACATCGCTCAACTCGATGCCGCCCTTCGCGATTTCGCGGAAAAGAATCTTCACGGCATCGTGCTCGACCTGCGCGCTACGCCCGCCTCGTCCGATTTCGCTCTGGCCGCGCAAGTGGCCGGAAGATTTTGTCCGGCGGGCGCCATGTTCTTCACCCTGAGCGGTCCGGCTAAAAAGGATGACGGCGCATTCACCGCGCAAGGCGAACCCCTTTACCGTGGTCCGCTTGTCGTCATCATCGACGAAAACACCGCGGAGGCAGCCGAGGCGCTCGCGGCTACACTGCGATGGAATGCCAAGGCCATGCTCGTCGGCACACGTTCGAGCGGACGCTGCGTGGAGTTTTCCGAGGTGGCTATCGGTGACCGTCGTCTTCGTTTCGCTGCCGCCGAAGCGCTCGTCGCGGGACAGGCGATTTATCCGCGCGGACTGCGCCCCGACATCGAGGTGGCGCAGGATCCGGAGGAGCGCCAGGCGATTCTTTCCGCCGCATTGAAGGACGGCGCTGCAGTGTATGTTTTCGAAAAGGAACGAGCGCGGTTGAATGAGGCATCCTTGGTCGCCGGCACCAATCCGGAGCTGGACAGCGAACCAACCGAACCGGGATTGATCGATCGTCCGCTGCAGCGTGCGGTCGACTTGGTCACCGCAATCCGCGTTTTCCGCAAGCCCGGTTGAGCGGACGATTTTTGCGCAATCAGCGCTGAGCAGACTGCGCAACAATCCACCGACCGCTTCGGTCGCTTCGCCGGGGATTTCCGTCGCGCCTTCCACCGCACCCGTGACTGGCGCCACGGCAAGCGCGGTAGCGACCCTCGCGGTCAAGTTTTCCTCCGGACGCGAGGGAGAGCCACCGATTTTCAGAGGCGTCCAATAGTATCCGTCCCGCTGATGGCTGAATAACAGGGGCACAAACGCGCCCAAATAGGGCCGGCCCTGGCCGCGGATTCCAACCTGCAAATCCGCGCCGAGACTGTCGGCCGCGTAGTGCCCGTTCCCGCGCACCGCAATGCCTTTGGGCGAGAGCGCTTGGAGATCGGAAAAATCAACGCGCCCGTCCGCGTGCCGGTGGAAATCGAAACGAAAAATCTGCCACGGCACCTCGCTCCAATCCTCGTGATCGATCAATTCAGCCAGCTTGACGAGCAAACCGACTGCTTTGCTGCTCGCGCCGGCCAGTTTCATCTTTCCGGTCAGTGCCCCGTCCTTGAGCATAGCGTCGCCGCTCGATTTCCCGTCGAGATGGGCCGTGGCCGCCGTTGGGAGGAAAGCGTTGAGGTCAATATCCTGCCAAGTGAATTCGCCGGACCAAATTCCATCCGCATGCGCCGCGGATCCGCCGAGCACGCCGCCTTTTGTGTCGCGAGCGGCGAAGCTCCGGATGTTCCAGCGGCCGCCGGCGTATTCGGCGGAAACGCGTTCGACTTCCAACGCGGGCCAACCGGAAAAAGAAAACCGTCCCCCGTGTCCCGAAAACGACCATGCATCGCCTTTCTGCATCGCACGCAGGGAAGAGCCTTCGATAGACAAGCCGTCACCGCCCGGGTGGCGCACCGTGATCCGGTTGACCAGCAAATCGAGCGGCGGAGGATTATCGACTGCACCGCCATCTTGCGGCCCGGACATTGCCGTTCTTTCGCCCGCGTCCCGGAGGATGACGTCCGCCTCGGCGATTTCGATATGCAGCGGTTCATCCGAAGGCTCGAACGCGCGTCGCCAATCGACCACCGCGCGCAGCCCGCGTGCCTCGAGGCGGGTGAAGGGATAATTCCCCCCGGCCATGCGGAACCTCCGTGCCTGCAGCACGCCGTCCTTCCATTCGACGCCGTGCAGGTCGACCTCGGCCCCCAGCGCGNGCGCCAGTTGACCCGCTAGCTGCTGGCGGATCCAGTAGTTGGCGATTTGCTCGCGGAGCAGAAAGAGCGAGCCCGCGCCGACCGCGAGGAGAGCGGCGACGACCGCCAGCGCGATCTTCCATCTCATGTGCGGAAAATAGAGCACGCACTCCGCGCGCTGGCCAGCCGCGTCGCCGTTTTCCGCTGTTCAAGAGAGTCCGGAGCCGTTTTGATCTTCTGCGTGATGCCGACCCTCCGCACCTGCCGCATCTTGGTCCTCGCCCTTTTTCCCCTACTCGCCGGCTGTCCGCAAAAGCCGAAACCGACGCTACCGGAACTCACCGTGCCGGTTGCCGCACCCGTGCAGCAGAGGGTTCCGGTGGTCCGCGAATGGGTCGGCATGCTCGAGGGTCTGGTCAATGCCAAGATTGTCGCGCAAGTCAGCGGCTACCTCGTCTCGCAAAATTACGACAACGGCTCTCTGGTCAAAAAGGGTCAGCTCCTTTTCCAAATCGACCCGCGTCCGTTCCAAGCCGTCCTCGACCAGGCCGCCGGGCAATTCGAGGAGGCCAAGGCGCGACTCATCCGCGACGAAGCTAATGCCAAGCGCGCTGTCGACCTTCTTTCCAAAAAAGTGATCAGCCGCGAGCAATACGACGACGAGATCCAGGCCTTCGAGGCGAGCAAGGCGGCCGCCGCCGCGGCCCAGGCTGCGGTCGAGCAGGCGCGACTCAACCTCGAATTCACCAGCATCACCGCGCCGATCGACGGCATCGCCGGGATCAACATCGCGCAGGTCGGCAACCTCATCGGACCTTCGACCGGCACGCTGACCACCGTCACCATGGTCAACCCCATCAAGGCCAACTTCTACATCAGCGACTACCAATACCTGAACTACATCAATCCCTACTACGGCGATCCTGACAAGCTCGTCGAGGCCGAGAAGAAAGGCGGCTTCGGTCTGCAGATCGTGCTGGCCGACGGCACCATCTATCCGCACCCCGGACGCCTCATGGCCATCAACAACGTCGTGGGCCAGGACACCGGCGCGCTCGAAGTCGAGGCGCAGTTTCCCAACCCCGGCAATCTCCTCCGCGCCGGCCAGTTCGCCCGTGTGCGCGGCGTGACGCAGTGGCTCGATAACGCGCTCCTCGTCCCGCAACGCGCCATCAATGACCTCCAGGGCAAGTCGCAGATCGCGGTAATCGGCCAGGACGGCAAGGTCGACCTCCGTCTCGTGCAGACCGGACCGACCTACGCGTCGATGCAAGTGATTACCGAAGGGCTCAAGCCCGGCGAGCAGGTTGTCATAGAGGGTATGCAGAAATTGCGTCAGGGCATGACGGTGAAAACCACGCCATGGCAGATGCCCCCGGGTTTCAACGCCGATCCCAGCCTGCCCGCGCCGCAACCGCCGGTGGCGGACGGTGATTACATGATCGAGCCGCCGGAGGCCGCGCTCGAGGGTGCGTCTACGCCCGCTGAACCGGTCGTTCCTCCGCCCGCGCCGTCCGCGACACCCGCGCCCACCCCGCTGCCCGAAGCTTCCGCCACGCCGGCCTGACGCGCGGAGCCCGACCCGACCATGCCGCAGTTTTTCGTCAACCGTCCGATCGTGGCGATGGTCATTGCCATCATCACGGTCATCATCGGCCTTGTCTCCATGGCGCGCCTGCCCGTCGCGCAATACCCGAACATCGTCCCGCCGCAGATCCAAGTGAATGCGACCTATGTCGGCGCGGACGCGCTGACTGTCGAGCAATCCGTGGCCACGCCGATCGAGCAGCAGGTCAACGGCGTCGAGGGCATGGAATACATGTATTCGGTCAATGCCAACAACGGCAGCATGACCCTCAACGTTTTCTTCGGCGTGGACACCGTCCCGACCGACGACCAGATCCTTACGCAGATGCGGCAGGCGCAGGCCAATTCACAGCTGCCCTCGCCGGTGGTCGAATATGGAACCACCGTGCAGCAGAGCACGTCGGCGCCGTTGCTGCTCTTTGCGCTCTCCTCGCCCGACGACACATTCAACTCCCTCTTCCTCGCCAACTACGCCTACATCAACCTGAACAACGAACTGGCGCGCCTGCCCGGCATTTCCAACGTCGCCATCTTCGGTGCCGGGCAATATGCCATGCGCATCTGGGTTACGCCCGACCAGTTGGCCAAGCTCGACGTCACCGCGCAGGAAATCATCAACGCGGTCAAGCAGCAGAACCGCGTCAACCCCGTCGGCAAAGTTGGGGCCAAACCCATCCCGTCCGGACAGGAATTCGCCTACACCGTGATCGGCGAGGGCTACCTGACCACGGTCGAGGAATTCGGCGAGGTCGTCGTGCGGGCCAATGCGGACGGCTCCATCCTCCGGCTTAAGGACGTCGCGCGCATCGAGCTCGGTGCGCAGAACTACAATGTCGAGGGACGTTTCCAAGGCAAGCAGGCCGCCATCATCGCGCTCTACCAGACACCGGGCAGCAACGCGCTCGACGCGGCGGCCTCCGCGCAGAAACTGATGAAGGATTTGTCCCAGCGGTTCCCGCCCGGCATGCAATATACCGAGTCGCTCAACACGACGCTTGCTGTCACGGCCGGCATCGAGGAAATCGTCAAAACACTCTTCGAAGCCCTGCTCCTCGTCATCATCGTCGTCTTCATCTTCCTGCAGGGATGGCGCGCCACCCTCATTCCGCTCCTCGCCGTTCCCGTCTCGCTCATCGGCACCTTCGCCATTTTCCCGCTCCTCGGATTTTCCATCAACACGCTCTCGCTCTTCGGCCTGGTCCTGGCCATCGGCCTTGTCGTCGACGACGCCATTGTCGTGGTCGAGGCCGTCGAGCATCACATCGAACAAGGGATGAGTCCGCGCGACGCCACGCTCAAAGCCATGCAGGAAGTCTCCGGTCCGGTCGTGGCCATCGCGCTCGTTTTGTCCTCGGTCTTCATCCCGACCATTTTCATTCCCGGTATCACCGGCAGTCTCTACCAGCAATTCGCCGTGACCATCGCGGTCTCGGTCTGTCTTTCCGCCTTCAACGCGCTGACCCTCAGTCCGGCCATCGCGTCGCTCATCCTGCGTCCCAAGGGCGAGAGCCGCGGTTTACTCGGGGGATTCTACAAGTGGTTCAACAACATGTTCGCCAACGCGACGAACAAATACGTCCGCATCTGCAGCGCGGCCATCCGCAAGCTTATCCTGAGCCTCGGCTTCCTCGGACTGCTCACCGTGGCCGCACTTTTCTTCGGCGGCCGCCTCGCGCCGTCCTTCCTGCCGGAAGAAGACCAGGGTTATTTCTACGCCGCCCTCCAGCTGCCCAACGCCTCGTCGATGGAACGCACTGGGGCCGTGGCCGCGCAGGTCGAGAAGATCCTCATGGAAACGCCCGGGGTGGAATATGTGACCACCGCGGTCGGTTTCAACCTGCTCAGCCAGGTCTACACCACCTACAACGCGTTCTTCTTCGTCACGCTCAAGCCGTGGGGCGAGCGCACCTCGCCGCAGACGCAATACAACAACATCATGCGCCGGGTGAACGCACAACTCGCCGTGCTGCCGTCCGCCATGGCCTTCGCCTTCTCGCCGCCGGCCATTCCCGGCGTCGGCACCTCGGGCGGGGTGAACTTTATCCTTCAGGACCGCTCGGGCGGCACGGTGGAATTTCTCGCCGAGCAGACCCAGGCCTTCATGGCCGCCGCGTCCAAGCGGCCCGAATTGGAGCGACTCAACACCACGTTCCTGCCTCCGTTCCGCAGCTCAAATTGTCCGTCGACCGCGACAAAGCCCTCGTCGAGGGCGTGGCGATCAACGATGCCTACGATTCGCTGCGCGCTTTCCTCGGCGGAACGATGGTCAATTATTTCAACCGCTTCGGGCTGCAATGGCAGGTCTACGTGCAGGCCGAGGGCGAATACCGCACAGTCATCGACAAAGTGGGGCAATTCTACGTGCGCAACCGCAACGGCGAGAGCGTGCCCATTTCCGGCATCGTGCAAAGCAAGCCGCGCTACGGACCGGAATTCACCATGCGCTTCAACATGTATCGTTCGGCGCAGATCAACGCCAACGCGGCCGAAGGCTACAGCTCGGCGCAGGCCATGGCCGCCATGGAGGAGGTCTTCGCCCAGACCATGCCGAAGGAAATGGGCTTCAATTACCTCGGCATGTCCTTCCAGGAGAAACAGGCCGCCCAAGGCGTTTCGCCCGTGGCCATCTTCGCCCTCGCGCTCGTCTTCGTCTTCCTCATCCTCGCCGCGCAATACGAAAGCTGGTCGCTGCCCTTCAGTGTCCTCCTCGGCACGCCCATCGCCGTCTTCGGCGCTTTCTTCGCCCTGTGGGCGCGCGGCATGGAGAACAATGTCTATGCGCAGATCGGTCTCATCATGCTCATCGGCCTGGCCGCCAAGAACGCCATCCTCATCGTCGAATTCTGCAAATCGGAATATGAGGGTGGCAAAAATCTTTTCGACGCCGCGCTGGCGGGAGCGCGCGTGCGTTTGCGTCCGATTTTGATGACCGCCTTCGCCTTCATCCTCGGTTGCGTTCCGCTCTGGACCGCCACCGGTTCCGGGGCCATTTCGCGTCAGACCATGGGCACCGCAGTGATCGGCGGCATGAGCGCGGCAACCCTCTTCGCCATCTTCATCATTCCGATGCTTTTTTACGTGGTGGAAAAGTTGTCCGGTTCCAAACCGGGCGAAGGCCGCAACGCGCCCGAGGACCCGAAGACGGCGGCTTGAACCTCAGAGCGCTTCTTTCGGAGCTGCAGGCTCGGAGCCGTTTTTCCCCGCGCTTTCCTCTTCTTCCGGTTGCTCCATCTCCATCATCCGCCGTGCGCTGCGTTCGCCCAGCCACGCACCGAGGCGCACCCAGCCGGAGTCCTGTGCCGCCTCGGCGATTTTGGCCAGGCGTTCGTTCTCTTCCCGCGCGTCCTCCAGCTTCTCGCGCGTGCGGCGCAGAGCGTCCGCGTACCCCGCGAGATCGAGAGGGTCCCTGCCTTCGAGCAGCGCCTCCCAGTGGGCTGGAACGGTTTGCGCTTCGCGCGAGCGGAGCACTTCGGTGGTGACAGCCTGCACGTCCTCGGCCGACGCCAGCGAGGCAAGGCGAAGAATCGCCTGCTGGAAAAGGTCTTCGCGCAGGCCGGTCAGGCTGTTCCATGCCGCACGGTGATAGCTGGCCAGATTGCGGCGTGTTTCGGGCGACGAAGCCAACTTTTCGCGGAGCGAAGAAAGCACCGCGGTCTGGGTATGCAGTAGGTCCGCCGCCGCTTTCGGCGTGGGCTCGCGCTCGACCGGCGGGGGGTAGTGCAGCAGGAGCGGTTCGTGAACCACGGTGAGCAGACCCTGCAGCGCGGCCAACATGACAAGCGCCTGCCCTAAGTGCGGCGCATTGGCCGGAACGCTGCTTCCGGCCAGAAAATCTCGGCGCAGGAAAATATTCGAAATCGGACCGGCGAAATGGCCCGTGCCGAGCCAGTCGGCCAAGGTCGCTCCCGCGCGGCCCGGAGCCCAGAGCCGTTCCCAGTGCGCGGCGCGCGGATCATCGGCGGGAAGCGCGCGGCCGTGCCCGTCCACGGCCACGATCCCCGTGACCGCCATGGCGAGCGGNCGGCCCTCGCGCGGTTGCTGCAAGGCGGCTAGGCATTTCTCGATCCGTTGCGGGGCATANGCGTCACCCGCTCGGAGGAGGGAAAGGAAGTCGAAGTTGGCGAGGTATTCCGACAAAGCCTCGAGCGCGGAAGCCAGGGGGCCCGGCTCCACCTGCGCCACCTCGACGTGGAGATCGGGGATGACCTTGTGCAGCGACTCGGCATCGGGAGTGGTGCCATCATCGAGCAGGACCACGAGATTGGGCGGACGTGTCTGCGCGCCGAGCGAAGCAAGCGACTCACGGATGCCCGGAAGTTTGGGGAAAAGCGGCACGATGACGGCGACGCTGCAATCCGCGAAGAGAAGGCTTGCCGCCGCACTGTTATTTTCCGCCTCCGACATGGGCTTCCATTCGTAATGGATAAGGCACTACAATTCCATCCGCATTAAATCATGAGCAACCGATCCTTCCCTCCCTTCAGCTTGAGCCGCCTGCTCAAAAAGACCTTCGAGCCCCAGCCTGGACAGCGCGTTTGCGTCCTNATCGACCTGAAAGATCCGCGGGACATCAAGGATTTCAAATTCTTGGGGGACGCCAGTCTCACCGTGCAGAANAAAGCCCACGATGTTTTCTACCAAGGTCTGAAAAACGGAGTCCTCGAGGAACTCGGTCTCAAAGGCGGCGAAATCTACGCCTACGAATTGACCGGCGGGAGCAACCTCGANCTTCCGGATGAAGCCTACGCGCCCGATGGACGCCAGCTCAGCTTCGAGAAGGACATCTATCCGAACTACGACCTCATTCTTTGCGTCTCGACCTACTCGGCCACCGCGCCGCTCACCGCCTCGGCCAAGCAGCACGGCTTCCGCGGAGCCACGTTGCACGGGGTCAATGACATCATTCTCTCGTCCGGTTTGTCCGTTGACTATGACGAAGTCAGCGTCGAGGCCGAAAAGCTCCGCCAAGGCATGACCCGTGCCGAGTGGGTCGAACTCGACTTCCACCTCGACAATGGCGCCAAGCACACGCTGAAACTCGAGCTCGGACAGCAGGAGGCGCAGAAGAGCCACGGGCTTTGCCGCGGCACCGAGCCCGACGTGGCCAATCTTCCGGCCGGCGAGATCTACTATGTTCCGGTCGGTGCGGAGGGCGAATTCCCCATGAAATACGAGGACGGCACGCTCGGACTCATGCACGTGACCGGCGGACGCATCAAAAAAGCGACGCTGATCAAGGGCAATGCCGCGACAATCGAAGCCCACAACCGCAAGCTGGAAAGCGATCCGGTCACCGGCGAACTCGGCGAGCTTGGTTTCGGCACGCAAGTGCTTCCGGTTTCCGGCAAGGATATCCAGGACGAAAAAATCCGGGGAACCTTCCACATCGCGACCGGCCGCAGCGACCATCTCGGCGGCAGCCTCACGCCGGACCGTTTTGCCAACAAGATGAACGCCACCCATGACGATATCCTCTTCTCCCGCGAGAAAACGCCCGAGGTGAAGTCGTCCGAAGTGCGCATCTTCCGCGACAACAAGGTGGAAATTCTCCTCAAGGACTTCCATCCGTCGCCCTACATGGAGAGCCTGCTCGCCTAGCAGGCTCCGCGTCCTTGGCCGGCAATATTTACGAGGAAGAGCGGCTGGTCCGCGAATACCTCCTCTTCCACTACGGAGACCCCGAGGAGGTGCTTCCGTGGAAGCACGGGCCGCGCGAAGCGCTCGGTTTCGCCGCACGTTGCGTGCGCGAGCTGCTCAATTCGTCCGCGGTCGGACGCGACGCCCGCGCCCTCGATGTCGGTTGCGCCGTCGGACGTTCCACTTTCGAACTGGCCGGACAATGCCGCGAAGTGATCGGTATCGATTCCTCCGCAGCGTTTATCGCCGCGGCGGACAAAATCCGCACCACCGGTTCGCTCGACTACACCTTTGCTGTCGAAGGCGATCGCACGGCATCAGCCACTGCCCGCGTGCCGGCCGGAGTCGATGCCGCGCGGGTGAAGTTCGAAGTCGGCGACGCCATGAACTTGCGTGCCGATTTGGGAGCGTTCGATGTCGTGCTGGCGGCCAATCTGCTGTGCCGCTTGCCCGACCCGCGTGTCTTTCTCGCGCGCGTGCCGCAGTTGGTTAAAACCGGCGGCCAGCTGCTCCTGACCACGCCGTTCACATGGCTTGCCGAATTCACCCCGCGGGACAAATGGATCGGAGGCACGACCGACAAGGAAAGCGCTGACGAACTGACGCACCTGCTCGAACCGCACTTCGAATTGAAGTCCGCCAAGGAAATTCCCTTCCTCATCCGCGAGCACGCACGCAAATACCAGTGGAGCGTCGCTTGGGGTACGCGTTGGGTGAGAAAGTGAAGACTGAGGGGCCTTTCCCCGTCCTTACTCCTCTTCCGCTTCCGGCAATTCCAGCGGTTGAGCTGTCGTCTTGGCTCCGAGGGTGCGCAGTTTCTCCGTTTGTCCGATGAGGTTGCCGCGGCCTTCGCGCAATTTGCCCATCGCGGCGTCGTAGCTTTCCTGCATCTGCCGGATGCGCAGGCCGACGTTTTCCAGATCACGGCAGAAGGCGACGAATTTGTCGTAAAGTTTGCCTCCCTGCTCGGCGATCTGGCGGGCAAATCGGTTTTGGTTGTCCTGCTGCCAGAGCTGCGCCACGAGACGCGCCGTGGCGATGACATTGGGTGCGGTAACCAGCACAACATTACGCTCGAGCGCGGCTTCAACCAGATCCGGCGCTGTTTCCAGTGCGGCGTGGAGGGCCGGCTCGACAGGAACGAAGAGAAAAACAAAGTCCGGGGACTTCAGTCCCGGGAGCGACGCATAGTCCTTTCCGGCCAGTTGCTTGATGTGACGGCGCACCGACTCGGCATGCTCCTTGGCGGCGGCGGCGCGCTCCTCATCGGTCTCCGCGCTGCACTGGCGCTCGTAGGCATTGAGCGAAACTTTGGCATCGATGACCACCTGACGTCCGCCGGGAAGATCGAGAATCACGTCGGGCAGGAGGCGGCGTCCTTCGGCGTTGGTTTCTGCTGTCTGCGTGTGGAAGTGCTGTCCGCGCACCAGCCCTGCTTTTTCCAGCACGGATTCAAGGACCATCTCACCCCAGTTGCCGCGGATTTTCGATTGGCCCTTGAGCGCCTGTGCGAGGTTGCCGGCTTCGCGGGAAACGGTCTGGTTGAGATCGCTCAGGCGCCGGACTTCCTCGGTGAGGGCGAAGCGGGCTTCGCTTTCTTTGCCGTAAGCCTCGTGGACCTGCGTGCGGAATTCCTTGAGGCGCTCGGAGAGCGGTCCGAGCAATTGCTCGAGCTGCAGGCGGTTCTGCTCGGTGAAGCGCTTCGATTTGTCCTCGAGGATGTCGGAGGCGAGGTTTTCGATCTCGGCCTTGAGCGCGGTGCGCGACTCCTCCAGTCCCGCGGTCTTCTGCTTTTCCGTAGCCAAGTCGGCGGTGAAGGCCTGCAGCTGCTCGACNAGCTTGCGCCGTTCGTCGTCGAGGTAATGAACTTGCCGCTCGTATTCGTCGGCACGCGAGCGGGCCGCGGCAGCTTCCGTCGCGGCGCGGACCGCGCGCAAGTGCCCTAGGAGAAATCCGGCCAGCCCGCCGAAGAGCACGGCGGCAAGCGCATACCAGAGATAGTCGGAGGGCATGCCCATTGTTTAGCACGCCTGCGCCGCGTTGGCAGGGAGAATGCGGAACTACATCCGCTCCGGCACGTCGACTCCGAGCAGATCGAGGCCCTGTTTGAGAACCCGGGCGGTGGCTTCGCAGAGGACGAGGCGGGAGTGCCGGGTCACGCCTTCGGATTTCAGCACCGGGCACGCTTCGTAGAAGGTGTGGAAGGCGTTGGCTGTCTCGAAGAGGTGGTTGGCCAGCAGGTTGGGACGGAATTCATGGAGGACGAGCGGAACGGTCTCGCCGAATTGAAGGAGCTTTTTAGCGAGGGCCAGTTCGGCGGGCTCGGTGAGGACGACTTCCTGCGCCGATCCAAGTTCGGCACCGAGTTTGCGGAAGATGGAGCGCACGCGGACGTAGGCGTTCTGCAGATACGGCGCGGTGTTGCCTTGCAGGCTGAGCATCTTGGACCACGAAAAGACGTAGTCGGTCATGCGGTGCTGGGAGAGCTCGGCGTATTTGACCGCGCCGAGTCCAACGATGCGCGCGATGTGGTCCTTTTCCTCCCCGGGCAGGTCGGGATTCTTTTCTTCGATCATGGCGCGCGCGCGCGTCACCCCTTCGTCGATCAAATCGCGCAACGGGACATTGTCGCCCGAGCGTGTCTTCATCAGTTTGTGGTCCTCACCGAGAATGCTGCCGAAGGCGATGTGCTCGAGCTTGGTGGTCACACCCATGCGCTGCGCTGCGGCGAAGACCTGCTGGAAATGGAGCTGCTGCGGCGCGCCGGTCACATACCAGACGGCTTGCGGATCCCAGCGTTCGATGCGGTATTCGATGGTGGCCAGATCGGTGGTGGCGTAGAGGAATCCGCCGTCGCTTTTGCGGATGAGACACGGCTTGTCGGCCAGCGCAGGAACCTCGGGGAAGAAAATGCAGGCGGCGCCCTCGCTGACTTGGGCGATGCCGTTGCCGAGGAGTTTATCGACCAGNGCTGANAGCGCCGGATCGTAGAAGCTTTCCCCGAGCCGTTCGTCGAAGCGGACGCCGAGTTTCTCGTAGATGTCCTCGAATTCCGCCCAGGACAGATCGACGAGTTGCTGCCAGATGGCGCGATTTTCGGGGTCGCCCTGCTGGAGTTTGACCAATTCCTCGCGCGCCGCTTTGTGAACGGCGGGGTCGGTCTGCTCGAGGGCGTTGACCTCGCGGTAAAGGCGCGTCATTTCCGCGATCGGATCGCGTTCCAGCGCGGCGCGATCAAGCAGGTGTTTCCATCCGTAGAGCACCTTGCCGAACTGCGTGCCCCAGTCGCCGAGGTGGTTGTCGGTCACCACCTCGTGCCCGACAAAGCGGGCGATGCGGGCCAGTGCATCGCCGAGGATGGTGCTGCGGATGTGTCCGACATGCATCGGCTTGGCGATGTTCGGGGAACTGAAGTCGATGATGATGCGTTGCGCATGCTCCGTGGTCGGCACGCCGCAGCGCGCGTCGCCCGTCAGTTCGCGCAGTTGCTGAGAGACCCATTGCGGCTTGAGGCGGAAGTTGAGGAAGCCGGGTCCGGCGATTTCGGGCTTCTCGCAGATGTCGCCCGTTTCGAAGTAGTCGGCGATTTTCGCGGCCAGCTCGCGCGGATTGGCTTTGGCTTGTTTGGCCAGGACCATGGCGGCATTGGCTTGGTAATCGCCGAAGCGCGTGTCGGCCGCGGCGGTGACCTCGCCGCGTTCCGGCGGGAGCCCGCAGGCGACAAGCGCCGCGTGCAGCCGCTTGGTCAGCACGGCCTGCGGCGTGGTGTTCATTCAGCGCTGGCCGCCGCGGCTGGCGAAAACTTGCAGGATGGACTGCGCGTCGGGGGCGGAGGCAAGTTCCTCACGGACCGTGCGGTCGTTGAGGAATTTGGCGATGGCCGCCAAGGTGCGCAGATGGACCTGGAATTGGTCGCGGGGAACGATGAAGAGGACGATGAAATGGACCAGCTCGTTGTCGAGGGAATCGAATTCGATGCCCGGCTTGGAGCGCCCGAAGGCGGCGACCACTTCGGTGACGTGCTCGGATGAAGCGTGCGGGATGGCGATGCCGAACCCGATACCGGTGCTCATCGTTTCCTCACGCTGCTTGAGGGCCGCCAACACGCTATCGCGGTATTGCGGCTCAATGCGTTGCGTCGACACGAGCAGGTCCACGATCTCCGTGATCGCCGGCCACCGCTCTGTCGCCTTCATTTCGGGAATGATCTGCCCGACTGTGAGCAAACTCGACAGGGTCATGCGCCTTGAATCCGCCACGTTAGCAACGCGAGGAGGCATGGCAAGCGTCATTTGGTCCTCCGGACGCCGCGACTGACAGTCCCAGCGGCAGGTGATAGAGCTTTCGCTATGAAAGGGTTGCCGAGCGTACATGCTGCCTGAATTGCGCACGGAAATCCCAGGCCCGCGCTCGCGCCAATTGGCCGCGCGTTTGCGTCAGGTCGAATCGCGGAATNTCACGCTGGTCACCGAGGAGTGGCCNGTTTTTTGGGAGCGAGCCGAGGGGGTCAATGTCTGGGATGCCGATGGCAACTGCTTCCTCGATTTTACCGCGGGCTTCGGCGTGGCCGGGCTGGGTCACTCGTCGGCACCGGTCCGCGACGCACTCACCGCGCAAGCCGGTCGTCTCATCCATGCCATGGGCGATGTGCATCCGGCGGAGAGCAAAGTCGAGCTATGCGAAATGCTCGGTGAACTCACCTACGGGCGCTGGGGTGCGGGGCGCGGCAAGGTGATCCTCGGCAATTCGGGGTCCGACGCGATCGAAGCCGCGCTGAAAACCGCGCTTCTGCACAGCGGCAAACCCGGTGTGCTCGTCTTCGAGGGTGCTTACCACGGCCTCGGCTACGGCGCGCTCGAGGCTTCGGCCTTGGAATTTTTCCGCATGCCATTCGCGGCGCAACTCGGAGGTTTCGCGGTGTCAGTGCCTTATCCGTATTGCTATCGTTGTCCGTTCGGCCACGGCGGCGGTTTCGCTTTGGAAGGCGGCGATTTTCCCAACTGCAGCAGCGCCTGCCTCGAGGATTTGCAAAAGCGGATCCGCACGGAAATCGTACGCCGCGAAATCGGCGCGATCCTCGTCGAGCCCGTGCAGGGGCGCGGAGGCGACATNGTTCCGCCGCGGGACTTCCTGCGCTTGCTGCGGCGAATTTGCGACGAAGAAAAAATCCTCCTCATTGCCGACGAGATTTACACCGGACTCAACCGCACAGGCCGACTTTTCGCCTGCGAGCATTCGGAGGTCATTCCGGACATCGTCTGCCTCGGCAAAGCGCTCACTTCCGGATTTCCGCTCTCCGCCTGCGTGGGCCGCGCCGACGTCATGAACGCATGGCCCGAATCGTCGGGCGAAGCGCTGCACACCAGCACGTTTCTCGGCAATCCGCTCGGTTGCGCCATGGCGGTGGCTTCGCTGCACGAACATGCCAAGCCGGAGACAGCGGCCAAGGTCCGCGCAGCGGGACTTCACTTGCGCAGCGCGTTGGCCAAGATCGAATCCCCGCGCATCGGCAACCTGCGCGGGGTGGGTCTGCTCGTCGGTCTTGAAATTGTCGGCCCGGACGGCTCGCCCGACCCCGCCACAGCCGCCCGTTGCGTGACCGAAGGTCTCAAGCGGGGGGTGCTGCTTCTCGCGGGCGGTCGCCACGGCAATGTGATCTCGCTCGCCCCGCCGTTCGACTTGGCGCCCGGCGAATCGGATTTTCTCGCGCGGCAGCTGGCGGAGATTTTGGGCTGACTGATCTTCCGTCCTCAGCCCAAGTCGAGCGCACCGGCGATGGTGTTGGGCGAATTGCCTTCGAGGCGGTTGTTGACGAAAGCGTAGCTGGGGCGGGCGGTGGGATGAGTCACGCTGCGCTTGATGAGCGAGCGCAGGGCAGTGCGGGCTTCCTCGTTTTTTTCTTTGGTTTCGGCGTAGGGCTGGAAGCTGTCGACCGCCTGCTGATAGGCGCGTCCGGGGCGCAGGAGAAAGCGGGCGGCGAAGAAATCGGCCGTGAAGGCGCCGGGCATGGCCATTTGCTCCTCGACCGGCGGCATTTTCGTCCAGCTGTTGAAGACATGGGCCACGTTGTGCGCGTGGAGCACGTCGAAGTATTCCGCACGGAGCAACTTGGTGTTGCGCACTTCGACGCCGTATTGCCAGTTTGTCGGGAGTTGTCCGAGGAATGCATCGAGCGCGGCGATGAAATCGCGCAAGCGTTCAAAGTGGGTGGGATAGAACGCGGAGAACTCGAAGATGAGCACACCGGTTTTTCGGCGGTGCGGCGAGAGGGGTCCGAGGAACGCTTCGATAAAAAGTTTGGCGTTGAGGAAATGATCGTTTTCCGCGCCGGCGCGGTCCCCGAAGCGCTCGAGTTTGGGGAATTTCTTCACCGTGATTTCGTCGGTCACCTTGTAGCTGAGGCGGAAGCCGTCCGGCACCTGCGCGCAGAGGTTGGCCAGATATTTTTCCGAGGGGAAACGGTAGTAGCCGGCGTCGACGCAGACTGAGGGGAAAGCTTCCGCATATTCCTCGAGGCACTCGGTCTCGAAGCGTTTGTTCGAGAGCTTGCCGCGCGTGAGGTAGCGCTGTTCGTCGTAGATCTGACCAAGCCAGCCCTCGTATTTCCACGAGGACGCGCCAAGGTAGAGATTCGCATCGCGCGCCAAATCGTGCGTGGCGCGGGAGAGGAGTTCGCGGACGGGGAAGGCCATGCGGCCTCCGGTTTACATCAAGGCGTTGAGCTGCGCCATGAGGTCGGCTTCGCTCTGCAGGCCGACGACTTGTCCGTGCACTTCGCCGTTTTTGAAAAAGAGGAGTGTCGGGATGGAGGAGACACGAAAGCGGCTAGCCACGCCGGGGGCCTCGTCGACATTGACTTTAGCCACGACGGCTTTGCCCGCGGTGGCGTCGGCGATTTTGTCGAGAACCGGGGCGATCATGCGGCAGGGTCCGCACCAGGGGGCCCAGAAATCGACGAGGATCGGGGTGGCTCCTTTGTTGATTTCGCTGTCGAAGTTGCTGTCGTTGAGATTGAGGACGTTGGCGCTGGCCATGGTGTTTTGGACGATGGTTGGGTTTGCGTTGGGATGGTTTAGAGGAACATCCAGACTTGAATGCCGAGCGCGGCGAGGGCCACGACGGTGGCGGCAATGGCGAGGATGCTGGTGAGCGAATCGGGCGCGCTTTCCGTCGTGGAAACCTCGGCCGGCGCGGCTGTCTTGATCGCGGCGGCGGGCGCGGCGGCGGCGCTGGCGCTGGCCGAAGCGATTTTCACCGTGGCCTGCGGAGCAGGACGCGCGGGCGGGGTGATCTCGACTTTGGAAGTGCCTTTTTTCGACTCCGTAGCCGAACCGGGTTTGATCGCGGCGGGCGCGGCAACGGCGGGTTTCGGGGCGGCCGAAGCGGGTTTGAGTGGTGCTGCAATTCCGGAGGCCGAGGGTATGGTTGGCTTGGGCGGGGCAGCGATGCCGGAAGGAGCGGAAGGTTTGGGTGCAGCAATGCCGGAAGGCGCCACGGGGGCCGGAGGCTTCGGCGCAGAAATGCCGACCGGCGCGGGAGGCTTGGGCACAGAAGGAGCGGTAGGAACCGGAGGTTTGGGCGCGGCAACGGGTGCAGCGGCAGTGGGCGGCTTCGGAACTGCAGGCGCAGAGGGTGCGGCGGGCCTAGGCGCGGCGACTCCAGACGGCGCGGAAGGCTTTGGTGCGGCAACAGGAACTGCGGGCATGGGCGGTTTGGGCGCGGCGATGCCAGAAGGAGCGGAGGGTTTGGGGGGCATGGCCGGCATGGGGACGGCGCTCGGCGGCTTGGGTGCCGCGACCGGAGCGGCGGTCACCGGTTTCGGCGCGGTCGGGACCGCGGCGAGGGTAGGTTTGGGCGCCGCCGGCGAGGGAGCAGGGACGGCGGGTTTGGGCGGCATGGGCGGCGCGGAAGGGACTCCGGGCGGAGGCGGCATGGCGGGTGCCGAGGCGGCTCCGGGCTTGGGCATGACGGGCATGCTGAAAGGCTTGGGCGGCGAGGGCGGAATAGCGGAACCGGGTGCGGTCGGCATGCCGGGTTTGGGCGGGGCGGGCATGGAGGCTGGCGCGCCCGCCACGGTGGGAAGGGGGTTGGGCGGGAGATTGATCATGGCCGCTTCGCGGGGATTCGCGGCTCCGGGTTTTCCGTCGCGGCGGGGCGGCAGGACGATACGGACGGTCTCTTTTTTGGGCTCGTTCATGGCGGGTGCTTACTGCTGCTGGCGGGTCGGCAGGGAGCCTCATTTCCGACAGGAAGGAGAGAAT
>JGI24766J26685_10000100_pt1 | contig 19672 bp, 12 predicted proteins | sample SanBayMetagenome_FD_26685 | JGI IMG/M metagenome (IMG submission 26685)
CGGTATGAAACTCACAGGACGCTTGGCTCCGGGTGCGACCGCNACCGATCTTGGTGCTNCGTGTTACTGAAATCCTTCGCAAAGAGGGGGTCGTCAACAAGTTCGTCGAGTTCTTTGGCGACGGCGTCTCTTGCATGTCTCTTGCTGACCGCGCGACGATTGCCAACATGGCTCCTGAGTACGGCGCGACGATGGGCTTTTTCCCGGTCGACCAAGAGACCCTCAAGTACTTGCAGCGTACGGGTCGGACCAAGGATGAGATCGATCTAGTGGAACGTTATTGCAAGGAACAAGGCATCTTCCGTTTGGATAACGGACCCGAACTGCAGTACACCAAGGTGCTTCATTTGGATCTCACAGGGATCGAACCGGCAGTTGCCGGTCCGAAGCGTCCGCAGGATCGAGTCCCCTTGAGTCACGTCAAGAAGTCGTTTCATCACGGCCTGACGGCTCCGATCGCAGAGCGAGGCTTTGGCTTGACCAAAGACCAACTTGGAGCAACGGCCCAAGTTCAAGATGACAAGGCACCGAGCACGATCGCTCACGGGTCGGTTGTCATCGCTGCGATTACCTCTTGCACCAACACCAGCAATCCTTCGGTCATGATCGGAGCAGGCCTATTGGCTAAAAAAGCGGTGGCCCGCGGTTTGAAAGTAAAACCGTTCGTCAAAACCAGCCTTGCTCCGGGTTCGCGAGTCGTCACCGATTACTTGACCCAAGCCGGAGTTCTCGACGATCTTGAGAAGCTCGGATTCAACGTCGTCGGGTATGGATGTACGACGTGCATTGGAAACAGCGGGCCGCTCCCGGAGCCTGTCTCCAATGCGATCACCGAAGGCAATCTCGTGGCTGCTGCGGTATTGAGCGGGAATAGAAATTTCGAAGGTCGCGTCAATCCACACACACGGGCCAATTACCTAGCGAGTCCACCGCTCGTTGTCGCCTATGCCTTGGCTGGCACGGTCGATATCGATTTCGATACCACGCCGATCGGAGAGGATACGGCAGGCAAGCCAGTTTTCTTCCGAGAGATATGGCCTACGGCTCAGGAGGTCCACAAGGCGGTCGAGGAGTCCGTGCTGCCGGAGATGTTCCTCAAGCAGTACTCAGGCGCCTTTACCTCGAACGAGGCCTGGAATTCAATCCCCATTACCCCGGGGGATCAGTACGCTTGGGACTCCAAGAGCACCTATATCCAACGTCCACCGTTTCTCGAAGGGATCACACGAACCGTCGGTACCATTGAGCCCATCCATGGAGCCAAAGCGCTTGCGATCCTCGGTGATTCCGTCACGACCGACCATATTTCGCCGGCAGGTTCGATTGCCAAGTCTGGGCCAGCCGGAAAGTTCCTTGTAGAAAACGGCGTTCAACCCGCAGACTTCAACAGTTACGGGGCTCGGCGCGGCAACGACCGAGTCATGGTTCGCGGAACGTTCGCCAACATTCGAATCCGCAACGCGATGGTCCCTGGGGTCGAAGGTGGGGTGACCAAATACCTGCCGACGGGTGAAACGATGAGCATCTACGATGCATCGATCAAGTACCAAGCGACCAAGACCCCCTTGGTGGTCCTCGCTGGAGCCGAATATGGGACCGGATCATCTCGCGATTGGGCTGCCAAGGGCACGTTGCTTTTAGGCATTAAGGCTGTGATCGCCGTTTCCTACGAACGCATCCATCGGAGCAATCTCGTCGGCATGGGAGTCTTGCCCCTGCAGTTTTTGCCTGGGCAAACCGTCGCTTCGCTCGGGCTAACCGGCGAGGAGACGTTCGATATCCCCGGTCTTGGCGAGTCGCTCAGTCCACGAAGTCAAATCGAGGTCGTGGCGACCAAGCCCGACGGGACGAAGAAACACTTCCAAGCGGTGGTGCGGATCGATACACCAGTTGAGATCGACTACTATCGCAACGGAGGGATTCTACCTACGGTCCTGCGAAAGTTGGCTGAGTAACAAGTACCCGACACAGCACCTAGGAGTCGGGCCAATCCGTCGCAAAGGGATCTGCAAGCCATGATTTTGCCCTTGGAAAAACGCAAGCTCGGTCGCACGGCGATCGAGGTGACCTCGCTGGGATTTGGGGCTTCGTCGATCGGCGCAGAATTCGGTCAATTCGACATCGCAAAATCGCTCTCTGCGGTCCGAACCGCCGTCGATGCGGGGATCAATTTGATCGATACGGCCGCCTATTATGGCCGCGGGATGAGCGAAGTACTCCTTGGACAAATCCTACCGGCATACCGTCGCGAGTCGCTCGTCGTCAGTACGAAGCTTGGACGATACGCACCGAAGCATTTCGATTTCTCCGCGAAGCGCGTCGCCGAGAGCATCGATGTCTCGCTCGAGCGCATGCGTCTTGATTACCTTGACCTGGTTTTTTGCCATGACATCGAATATGCAGATGTGCAGCAAGTTATCGATGAAACCTTGCCCGCACTCCGACGCCAAGTCGAGAAGGGCAAGGTTCGGTATGTCGGAATCAGTGGTTATCCGATGCGAAACTTCCAAAAGGTCATCCCAACCGGATTGCTCGACTGCGTGATCACCTACAACCACTACACCCTCCAAAACGACATGGCCCTTCAATGGCAAGGTTTGGCTCAAAAGCATGGTGTCGGAGTGATCAACGCTGCGCCTTTTTCAGCACGTTTGCTGACCGATCTACCCTTGCCTGTTTGGCACAAAGCTCCCGAGTCGGTTCGCACCGTCGCAGCAAAAGCGTCGGCGTGGTGCAAAGCTCGCGGCACATCGATCGAAAAACTCGCCTTGCAGTTCTCCGTTTCTCATCCGGGTTTTGCAAGCTGTTTGGTCGGCAGCGCGATTCCCGCTGAGGTTTCTCAATGGATCGCTTGGATCCAGGAACCTATTGACCAGGAGCTCATCGACGGAGTTCGAGCCGAACTTGCTCCGATTCGCAATTGGTATTACATCGAAGGACGCCCAGAGAACAATGACCTGGACTGGCCTGAATCGGTGTACGGCGAGTCCTGATCCAAGGCGTTTCTCGAACCGCAGATCCATTTAGTCCGTCCGAGGCGAATCGCTTTATCCATGGAAAACCCAATTCACGCTTCCACGACGACTTTAGCCGAGATGCAAGCTTGGTTAGAGCATTTTGCAGCGCAACGCGATTGGGAGAGGTTCCACACGCCGAAGAATCTCGCGATGTCGATCGCCATTGAAGCAGCCGAGATCATGGAATTGGTTCAGTGGCAAGAGGGATCCGAGCCCTTAGAGGACACCGCGAACGATTCCCCGATGGCCGAAGAGATCGCCGATGTACTCTCGTACCTTTTGCGGTTAGCGACGGTGCTCAAGATCGATCCGGCGCAAGCCCTAGCCTTGAAGATCAAGAAAAACGCGATCAAGTATCCTGCGTTAAATCTCCATCCAACAAAGCCTCCTGGAGCAACTGAGCAATAATCATCCATTGCATCCATTGCCCAAAGGAGAGTTCCCCCAGGTCTGGTAAGCGAATTGTAAGCCCCTTGCCCCCGCTGTCTGCTTGGTGAGCCAGAGTTTGCTCAAAACGTGTTTTCGCTTGATCCGTATACCCCGTGCGGATCGATTGCCCCGATGGCAGAGAGCGAGGACGGTCGGAACCGGGATCCCAGATCACGTCCGTAGCGCGAGCGGGATCGAGCGAAAGGGAATCAAAGCGGGCTTGTTCGACCCAAAGGTGATTGCAGACTGTGAGCGATAGATCGCAAGGAGGTTCCTCCAGTGCGTGGAGTACCTTCCAATCGCTCAGGCTACAGAGCCATTGCGCTGCGGCACTGAGCCCCTGGCTCCAGATTGCTAGTTTGCGGGATTCCGAGGGGTGGTTCCAAGCGACCCACTGGAGAATCGGATTCTCGCGGCCCGCCGTGGAAAGAAAGAGTCTTGAGGCCCAGGCTGCGCCGGCCAAAAGCTCCATGATGTTGATTCCAAGGATCGCAGCAGGCAGCATCCCGTGCGCGCTGAAGGGTAGAAAAGCGGATGAAAGATCGTAGGGATCTTGAACATCGGCATTGGTATTCGGTAAGCAATCGTAAACCAGCGGACCGGGTTCGAGCGATTCCTGGAAAGTTGTGTTGATATTCTTTTGCAGTTCAGCCAGCAAACGAGCCTTTGCAACCTGGATACTCGAGGGGGCATTGCCTTTTGAGAGGACGACCAACCCAGTGCCATAGGGCTCGTCTCGATTGGCCGGTCGTTGAGGCGAGAGGACCCGAAGGAGTCCTTGAAATGCGTCATTATCGAACGCATCGCCTGCGAAATAGATGCGAGGTTTGCTCCCCCTTTCCCCACGTGTCAATTCGTTCCAAAGCGGGTCGCAGCAAGCTTCGAGAAACGAACTGATGATCCGATGGTTGGATGCCGAGGCGACAAACACTACGCGATCGCATTGGGTTTGAAATCGATTAGCCCAGGTGAAAATCTCACCGAGTCGGCTCGAGGTGCGCAATTCGGAGTACTCAAGAAGCAGTTGCTCGGGCAGGTTTAAGCACCGGGCAAGCGGTGGAGCAAGATCGGTCGATTCCAACGCCTTTACCCGCAACACCTCGAGTCGCTCGATCCGCTGGGCGTAGGTCGCGTCGGAAGTTCCCATTCCCGGCGAGGCTTCCAGCGCGATCGGCACCAGCTTGTTTCTACGCAACTTCACCGAACACTCCTTTTGCTAGCAAAAGGAGTTGATTGGAATTGGTGGAAGTGGATCACGTTTTTTGTGGAAAACAGGCGATGAAGTAGTGGGGGGTTACAAACCAACCTAGACATCTGCCGACGGCGGATTCTAGGATTCCGATTTTAGCATCTGCGGATTCGAAACGGTAGCGAACCGATTTGCTACGATTGTCAATCATCGGCTAACCTATGATGAACCTTGATATACAGCAAGCTTGGTGTCGGCATTGGGTTCGGGAACGCTTGGATATTCAGCCAAGTGGATCGCTGGTCCTTCTGATCAACGACGCGAAAAGCGATGGAATTGGGCTGGCAAGAAAGCACCGTCCTGCGGTTGGCAAACTCACGACCGAGCTTCGGTGGCATTTCAGCCATCCGGTTTTTGTGCTTCTTTCGATTGTCGATGGTTCTCTGAAAAATGATTCGATGAGCGGGATCGTCGGTGAGCACATCCACGTCGACAACCCGACGGATCTTTGCGGTTGGGTCGGTGCTGCGGATTCACTACTCTTGCTTTCTGGACAAGTCTTATCCGATCAAGCAGTCCCCCTTTTGGACACACTATCGAAGATTGCCACAGCGTTCAAGAAGCCTTGCAACCGTATTTCTCTCGAGGGCCCAATCGACTCGATTTCTCGTTTGGATTGGGAATGCTTGCATCAAGCACCCACTGCGGCCAAGCAATCCGACCCCAGGAAAGCTAGCATCGATTTTGCTTCGGCGATTCGAATGCTCGGGGAGTCGCTTAACGCTTCAAAAATGGGTTCAGAGACGGCTGAGGTAACGGATCGGGAGGCGGGGAGTCGCTACGGTTTTCGGCAAGCGGGGTGAGCATCAAGTAGGTCAAGTGTTCGGGTTATACCGACTTGATCTCTTTTTCTGACGCTTTGACTCCGCGGAGTACGATGACCAGAGAGGATGCGTAACGATCCAATCAACGAGCATTAAACGGTGGATTTCAACACCGACTGGACGTGAGGGAGTACGATTTTAATGAGTTTGCCTAAAGTCAACATCTGGAAGTCAACGGTTATTGGTGCCGCGTTTTTAGCCAGCCCTGGGTGGCTTTTGGCACAGACGGCGACGACTTCAGAACCCGTCGCACGGGTTTCGAAGAACCAGCCGATCAAGGTTCCAGCGAATACGACCACTTCCGCCCCTCATCCTTTGGATCCTGCATTGGAACTGGCTCGTCAAAGCCTATCGCTGATGCAAACTCAAGTGAATGATTACACAGCGGTATTGATCAAGAGGGAGCGGATTGCCGACGATCTTGGCGACAATGAGTTCATGTTCATCAAGGTTCGGAATCGCAAGACCGAGGGGGATAAGATCGTTGTTCCTTTTTCGGTCTACCTCGCGTTCCTTAAGCCTGCGGCCGTCAAGGGCCGCGAGGTGATCTTTGTCGAGAATGCGAATGATGGAAAGCTCATCGCGCACGAGGGAGGCATGAAGCGGGTTCTTGGAACTCACCGTCTTGAACCAGACGGGTACCTTGCGATGGCTGGTCAGAAATATCCGCTGACCGATATTGGACTAGAGAATCTTTTGGTCAAGCTAATCGAAAAAGGGGAGCGAGATCGCCAGCATGGGCCTTGCAGCGTGAAGCTTGAGGGTGGTGCGAAGGTCGGTGGGCGTGAGTGCTCGATTCTCGAAGTGACCCATGCGGAAAAGAAGCCGCATTATGAGTTCCATAAGGCTCAGATTTTTATGGACAACGAGTGGAAGATTCCGGTGCGGTATGCAGCCTTCAACTGGCCTACGTCGCAAGACAGCGAACCTGAGGTCATCGAAGAGTACACCTACCAGAATGTCAAAATCAACGTAGGGCTGACCGACAAGGATTTTGATTTCGCCAACGCCGACTACAATTTCCACAAGTAGTAGCAACACTGTTCGTATTTCAATCGAGTTACTGCGATAGCTATTTTCCTATGAGGCTATCGAGTGTGAACGGTCGAAATTTGGTTGCTTTGCCGTCGGCATCATCGTGAACGAGCATGACGTTTCGATCCAGACGGTTGGCTTGATTGCTGTCGATCAACTGGTTTGAATCGTTGGCCGACATTTGCCCTAGGACGCGGATTTCGATGTCTCGGATCGAACCGCGCGAGAGCCAACGCGAGAGCGTGGCGGCGGAATCCGACCAGATACACAGGTGGATTCCCACGCTAGGTCCGTCGGATAGAAGTTTGGAGAGCACCGCATCGGGCCTGTTGTTTCCCTCTGGATCGCCGCCGAACGAATAGTCTTCCTCGCGTCTTAGCTCTCGAAACTTAGCTAAGTTCAGCACGAAAACGACAAGCGAACCGTGCCGCTGAAGTGAATCAGCGGTGCGTCGTTGGTATTCGATTTCAAGTTTTTTGAACACTTCTTCGATGTCCCGATTCGCGTGGACTTGGCACTCAGGGTGTCCGTCGAGACCGGCGAGGAGTTTCCGGACTGCGAGGTCCTCGCTACGGCTACCGTCGAGAATCCAAAACGCGTTTTTTGGAAGGTTCTTATTTGCCGCGATCGGTTCAAGGACCAGCGGGGCGGCTGGGTCGTTGGATTTGATCCAACTTGCGACAAGCGACGCGACAAGATCGTCATGGCTCGTAACGATCATAGCATTTCGACCGGGAGCCTGTTCGAGGGTTCGAATTACGGCCGGTTCGATCGAGACGCTATCGCCGAGCGTCCAGCGATTGGTGGTTGAAGTTGGCATCGCACCAAGGGCGCTGCGAATCGACTGGGGATCCCAGACGGCCAGTTTGTGTCCTTCGAATACCACGCGTCTTCCGATCGAGTTGGTGGTAGGCGAATGCGGAAGAGACACTGCAGGTAGCTTGCCGAGCCTCTCGAGTTGTTCTTGTTTCGAAAGGTAGGCGACTTGGAAGTTTTGATTGGCCTCGAGCCGTCCGCCCGCGTCGTTGTAGATTCCTTGTCCGGAGTGTCTCAATCGCTCTGCTGCCGTATTGTCTTCGTTGAGAATCAGCATCGCATCGGCGCTATCGCATTGCAAGGCGATACGGACTGCCATTTGAGCAAGCGTGGTTCTTGGCAAGGAGTAGGCACCACCGAGTGTTTGGGATGCGAGTACTAGGTGGATACCGAAGGATCTACCTTGGCGGACGACACGATCCATCAGCATGGAGGCTTGTTGGGATATTTTGTCGTCTTCGACGAAGAGTTCTTGGAATTCGTCGATCACGACAAGGATACGAGGCAATTGCACCTGAGGATGCTTGCGTTTGAGGCTAGGAAGATCCTGCACCCCCCATTGTCGAAAAGCTTCACCACGTGCGCTGAGGATTCGGTCGATATACTCGAGGGTACTGAGCCCGAATTCGCGTCGGCTTTCGATGCCGATGATGTCGGTATGCGACAATTGCAGCTCGGCGTAGACTTGGAATTCAACTCCTTTTTTGAAGTCTAAAAGAACCAGTCGGAGTTCTTCCGGCGAATATTCCAGGGCAGCACTGCTGATCATGGTATGAAGCAAAGAGGACTTACCCGAACCGGTTTTCCCAGCGATCAAAACGTGTTGCGAGGTACCTTCTCCAAGCACCAAGGACTCGACCCGTCCGGAGTCGGAAATGCCGATGGGGATCTCGAGGCCTTCGGCTGAGCATCGTTTTTGCAATTGGCTCGCGTCCGAGGCGATCGTTGAGAAGGGAACGATCCGTTTACCGATGCTCGAGGCTGCCACCACGTGCTTTTGCATAATCGAAGCGACGGTGGACTCGTCCGGTGGTGGTTCGAGTTGGATGGGAAAATCGCTGAGTTCAGGGACATTGATTCGCATGGAATAACCGCTCGGACTGGATCGAGTGATTTTTCCAAGCAGAGCGAATTCGGTCAATTTATCCGGGTCGGCAAACGTCGGACATTGGATCGAGCTAGGCCAATCGATCAGTATTCCTACGCCGCATCGGCTTCCAGAGGAAAGGATCGAACAGAGCGACTGCCATGAGGAGTCATCCAATCCGAATGGAAAACCCGACCAAACGATGATCCTGTAGGGGATCGCCATGGGGCCAGCTTTCTGGTTGTATTCGTAGAGATTTCGGAATTCGTTTCGCAGACTCTGCTGAATGACATCCTCGATGTGTCGAGTGATCAGGGCCAATTGGTTGGCGATGTGGATCGGCTGGGTCCACACACGGTGGTTTACCAGTTCCGGATCGACATCGGCCAAGTGCATCAACCAGCTATATTTTTTCCCTAGTCCTTCGGGGTCGATGACGGTGACTTGCAAGCTCCCGGCCGGGATCGCCGTGATGGCGCGCAGCAGCACGTTTCGCATGACCAGATGGGCTTGCTCTCGGCACTCAGGATCCTCGGTTCGGAGGATCAGCCCGCCGTTGCCGATCAGGTCGTAGGTCAATGGCATCGGCCCGATCGCTTCGAGTTTATTTGCTAGATTGCGAAGCTGATTCAACTCGTTGGCTCGGCTATGGGCTGGATGGTCTGGCAGGAGGCTTTGATAAGGTTGGAATTTGCCCAGCGGGATAGCCAGCGATGCCTCGTCGCGCTGCCAGTTCTCATTGGTAAATACGGGGCTGTTCCAAGTTGGAAAACGTTGTTCAAGTTCCCTGTTGGTCGTTTTGAGGTAGTCTTGGACTTGTTCGATCCCTTCGTTCCAACGTTTGGTTAGCGACTGTTGGGACGCTTGAAAGGTTGCCCGGAGTTTATCGAGGGAAGATTGCGAATCCCTCTGAAAATCTCGGTTTGTTTGCGCCTGTTTGCTTTCGAGCGTTCCGCGTACGGATGGGAAAGACCGATTCAAGCAATCCAATTCCGCGATCCGCTCTTGGCTGAACCTTCGTTTGTCTTGAGCGGTCGATTCGAGGGTTGCTGCTTTGGTGGTTTGGTAGTCGGATTCCACCTGTGCCATCAGTTCATTGTGGCGGTCTTGGGTCTCGGCCAAGTTCTTTCGGTGGGCCTCCTCGATTCGGGTCAAATCCCTCTTGAGGGTTGCTTCAGCAATCGCGCGACCGCGTTGCAGCAGTCCCTCGAGATCGCGTTCCTCTTCGAAAATTGCTTGAACCGTCGAGCGGATCGAGCGCCCAACCCAGGGGAGGGCCGCCATGTAAAGTAGGACGGGAAAAAGAATCGCGCTGAGCAATCCTGCCACGGCCAAGATCACTGGATTGGATTTGAGCCAGTAGGCCAGAGCAAAGGCAAGTCCCCCGGCCAAGACACCGAGGAGTCCCAGCATCGGAGCACTGATCAAATGGGCTGCTTTGCTCGACTCAAGCAGGGCTTTCCTTTCTAGAAATCGTCCCTTGAGCGCTTCGTATTCTTTCGCCATGGCGCTGAGCGATTCGATCGAGCTAGCCGACTTGGGGGGGATACTGCTGTTCTGTAAGATTTGGGGCGATGGGGTTCCACCGGTTTTCAAAGCGACCCATTCGCGAATTTCTGTACTCAGTTCCTCCAGGGAGGCTTGCTCGGTTTGCAGCTTGGAAAATGTTTGATCGCGCGTCTGGCGTGCCGATGCGCGGGCGTTGTCCAGTTCGGATTCGAGTCGAGCACGGGCATTCGCATAGTCGGTTGATTGCTTGTTTTGCGAATCTTTACGCTTGGCTTTGAGCGTCTTGAGTGTTTTTCTTTCCCATTGGGTTTTTTCTAGCGTACCGAGTTCGGCTTTGCCTACGGCGCGATCGAGTTGCTCGTCCCACTCGGTCAGAAGTTCGTGGATCTGACGTCTGTGGCCAGAAGCGATTTCGGAGGCTTTTTGCCTAAATTCCTCTTGGCAGGCTTGGGTCTTTTCCGAAAGCACCACCGAATCGACTGCGAAGGAGTTCGAAAGCTTTTGCCAGCGGGTTGCCAATCCACGAAGTTGCTTGACTTGCGTCTCGAGCAGGTCGCGTCCTAAAGCGGCGCCGAATCGCGCTGGACGATTTTTTTGTTGAGTTGTTGGTCCAGATGGTTCGCTGAGTTGATTTTGCGCAACAGATGAGTTGGTTTGCATGGTTCGACTCTGATTTTCGATGGGATGAACGGTGCCATTATGGCGTATTTTGGTGTTCGAAGGGGCACTCAGGGCTACACGAGCGTAACGAATTGTATCGAGCGCAGGGTTTCTAGTGCGTCTTTGAATACGAATCCAAGTTTCTGGGGCCTTAGGCTTGAAGTTAACCCGTGGTTGAGTACAAGAGAGAGCGCGGCGGTCTTTTCGCCGATTTGCAAATTCAACTTCTAGAATTCAAATATGTCGAAGGCCTTCTGGGGTAACTGCTCATGAGCATCAATCGACGTCGGTTTATTGGGGCAACGACAGCCAGCGCTGCGGCCCTTGGAATCACCGTGACTCAAACGGGCGATGCACAAGCCCAGGACCCTTACGAACCGGCCGACAAGGGGCGGATTGCAAAGTTGTTCAACAAAGGGGAGCAGCATGTGCTTCCTGGGTGGGCATTCCGAGCTTCGAAAGGCTCACCGCTTCGGATCGTACCGCACACGATACGCCCCTCTCGGACCGATACTTGGGAAAACCTCAGTGGCGGTGTTTCCCATCAATCGACGGTAGCTCCGTTTTCTCAAGTCGGAAACGACCAAGTTCCGATTGGAAAGGTGATGCATGGTGTGGCTGCGGAATGGAATGGAAACCTAATTGGTGGCAACCTCAAGTACAACCACGACCAAAAAACATGGTCCCCTGCGGCTTCTTCGTGGGAAGCCATGCGCGAGCGGGTACGGCCTGAGACGACCGATGAGTACGGCATTGGAGACCTTGGAAATTGGGGCAAGTTCGGGATCGGACCTGAGAATGCCGAACCGGCCGATGCCAAGGACAGTTTGGTCCGATGCTACAAAATCGAGATGTTTGAAAGGATGCTGCCGGTTGTCCCCGAGTTCCCACCGACACTCCTGTATACCTACCAAGGGATGGTACCAGGTCCGACGTTCCGATTCCGTCACGGAATGCCCGCAGTAGTTCGGTTCCAGAATCACCTACAGACAGAGGTTTCGATCCATCATCACGGCGGCCACAATCCGACACACGCCGATGGATTCCCGAGCTTTTATGCTTTGCAGGGCGAGTCTCGGGACTACCTCTACCCGAACATTCTTCCCCTTAGGATCAATAAAGATGGATTGAGTGAGTTGGATTTCGGAGAAGGGCAATCGACGACTTGGTACCACGACCATGGACTCGATGCGACCGCCTTTAATGTCATGCGAGGACTCTCGGGTTTTGCGCTTTGGTTCGACGAGATCGAGTTGAAGTTGATCCGTCAGGGTGTGCTACCGGGGCTCGGTCCGATCTCCTCCTACGATTCGGACTTGGAACGTGAGGCCCGACTTCTCGAAGCGGCTTGGAAAACCTTCAAGGAAGCAAATCCAAAGAGTTACTGGTCCAAACGGCATCAATTGGCGAAGAAAAACCTGCCGGATCCAGAGGAAAAACCAGGCGTTGACTTCGACCGTTTCTACCGCGAGGTCGAAACCCCCTATTTCAACCCCTATGATTTGCCTTTGGTGCTCCAAGACCGCGTGATCGATCCGGTGACTGGGCAAATCCTCTATGACAGCGATGGGCACAACGGATACATCGGAAACACGCAATTGATCAACGGTGCTCCATGGCCGGAAATTCAAGTCAAGAGGCGCAAGTACCGATTGCGATTGCTCGATGGATCGAACGCACGGATCTATCGGCTTCGATTCCTGGACAAAGACACTTTGGGTTTGCATCCGACTGGCAGGCCGGATGGATCGATCGAACCGAACCGCATTCCCGAGGATCGACTTGAGGGAAGTTCGATGGACTTTCTGAGGATTGGAAAGGACAGTTGGCTCTGGCCAACGCCCCAGAAACGCAAGTCGCTGCTGTTGAATATGGCCAATCGAGCCGACATCATCGTTGATTTCAAGGCATGGTTTGATGCTGCCGAGCGTGCTGGCCGCCTGAACGCAGATGGCAATGCCGAGTACTACATGGTCAACACCATGCCTCAATTCGACGGTCGAGGTCCCAAAGGCAAACTAGCCGAAGATGCAGGCGACCCGAATGTGTTCCCACTTCCATTCGAGCTCGATGATCAAAACCCGGTGGTGCAGCAAATGATTGCCACTGGGCAGATTCCACCGGCCCTCTTTGGCGATGGACCTTTGGCCCGCATGCGAGAACTCGATCAGCCGATTGCACTGGTGAAATTCGTGATCACCCGAGATATGGGCGAAGGTCCCGATGCGACGATCGATGAGAATACGGTTTTGCGGCCAAGGCACGCGATTGTCGATGAAGATGTCATGGCCGTGCGCGAGTTTATCTTCGAGCGGGGCAAGGGAGCTTGGATGGTCAACAGCCGCTTCTATGATCCGACGATTAGCAATGCGAGCGCCATAATCGGCATTAAAGGTCAAAATTTTGAGGTCCCATCGGGGCAACCCAATACGCCGCCGATGCTCAAGCCTTCTTTGAGTTACGCCGAAGAGTGGATCTTCCGAAACGGCGGTGGTGGATGGTGGCATCCGATCCACGTTCACCTAGAGGGGCATCAGCTCATCGGCTATGAAAAAGACTTCGAAGCCGATGGGCTCGTCGGTGCAGATGGTCTCCTCGGCGCCCAGGGACAAGCGCAAATGACCGTCTTGCCCGATTGGGAGCAACTTGTCAGTACCTATGGACTCAACCCATTGATTCTCGGCAAGCCAACGATCGATCCGACGCTGATGGATCTTCGCGACACCCTGATCGGAAAACGGCATGTATCCCAATTGATCGCAAGCCAGAAGGAATTGCGGATCTGGTTGCCTTCGGCGGGAATTCCTTTGACTCCCACTCAAGAGAAAACACTCGGAGAGGATTGGAGCCCTCAGAGTTACCGAATGGTACTCGAGTGGTTCGACAGCTTTGCCCCGGTCGATCAGAATCGAATTGGCCGATGGTCGTTGGAACAGTTTTATCGCGAGGAATTAGAAAAAGAGCCCAAATTCCGGATTCTGCTGGATCGTCCAAGTTCCGGTGCTGCTTTGTTTGAAACGATCCTCGGTAAATTTGGCAATCGGCTTCTGGGAGTTCCTGCGACGGTGCGAGCGATCCTCGATGGGCTGCGCCAACTCCGACTTCAGTGGGCAGGCGATGCGATCGGAAATCACGACACCCAAGCACTTGGTCCCAACACGATCGCGCGGGTTCGAATGCGGTTTCGAACCTGGAGTGGTCCGCTGGTTTTCCATTGCCATAACGTCGAGCATGAGGACATGCGGATGATGTTCAATTTCGAGCCTACCATGAGCGGACGGGTCGATGAAGTCAACCGGCATGATCCGAATGTCAACCCAGCATCCCGAACGCACGGCCAAGACGTTACGGATCTGTTGACCAACCCCAGCGCCATTGGCGAGATGCCTTGGGAATCCATCGATGGATTCCCAAGCTATCGATGGGAAGAGAAACCTATTCCTGGTAAAGATGTCGGCAAAGCTAGGGATCCATTGATTCCCTCTCGACGGCCAAGCAAAACCTCGAAGCCTTAAAATCGCCGTAGAGCATGGACAGGATCACCGTCCACCTAATTTACAGCATCGGATCATAGCGTTCGTACAACTGCCTCTTTGGACTCCCTTTATGAACCCATTTCCAACTTGGAACCCACCTGAAAAGAACGTTCCGCGGATACCCAAGCGTTCGGATCTATTCGCAAATGTTCACGTTACGAATCAGTTTGGAGATTCGTTTCGTTTTCACGAGGACCTTATCAAAGGCAAGGCGGTGATCATCAACACGATGTTTACCGTTTGTCGAGGCAGTTGCCCTGGGACCAGCGAAACCTTGCAGCGGTTACGTCAACCTCTGAGCAAGCTTCTGGGCAAAAGGGTCACAATCCTATCGATCACGATCGATCCGCTGGTNGATCGGACCTTAGAGCTTTTGAACTATGCCGATAACTACGGAGCGGGCAAGCCTGCTGACCACAAAACCTGCGACTGGTTTTTCCTCAACGCGTCGATCGAAAACACCGAAAGCCTCCGCAGAAGCCTGGGGTTCTACGATCTGGACAACAAGGTCGATCAAGATATTTCCAGGCACGCTTCGCTGCTGCTCTTTGGCAACGACGTTTACGATCGCTGGTCGACTTCACCTACGCAAGTGCGAGACGGACTGATTTTTGAGCCCCTTCGACGAATTCTAGGTTCGACCCTCGAAGAGCGATTCGGCATTTCCAATCAAGCAACATCCAAGCAACCACGATCATGATGCGACGCTCCGTGAAAACAATCTCTCGATCGACCACCTGGATACTCGGTTGCAGCGCGGTGCTGCTAGGATTTCAGGATCAAAAGGTCTTAGGTCAATACAAATTTCCTGGTCCTGAAGGGGCCAAATCGGGACCACTTGCTGCCCGCGAGGTAGAGGAATCCTCGCACTTGGTTGGACACGAGAATCCGATCCTCATGAAGCGGATCGAGGATGCGCTGCAGGAATGGGATCCGAGGTACCTAGATAGTCCTTATCTTAAGCGCACTTATACCGACGAAGGCAAACGGTTTGCGCTGAGACGTCCTGATTTGGCGGAGTTCGTGACCGATGTCGACGAAGCCGTCGCGTTGGGTAAAGCACTTTTTTGGGATATGCAACTCGGGAGCGATTTCGGAAGCAAAGCTGTCGATGGCAAGTTGCTTGGAACCGCGTGCGCCTCGTGCCACTACCGATTCGGCGCCGATGCTCGGGATCGAAATAGCTATACGATCGCTTACCAAGCTTGGGACAAGTTCTTCGAAGGCCGACCGATGGTCCAAAGGCCTGCCGAGGACAAACCTGGACCGAGTGAGCCATTCGCACAGAGGAGCCTGCCTTATACCCCCGATGGGGAGAAGGCTCTGAAGCGAAGGGATTTTTCTGAGTGGGGTCTCGGCCTGCTGCAGCACGAAGTCGTCGGTTCGCAAGGCATTCAGAAACGACTCTTCAGTGGTTTTGGCCCCGATGGCAGCGAACTCTATGGACCGATCGGTAAGCCCGATTGGGGATATCTTGCTTACAACATGTTCGGTGTAGGCGACGCAGTGACCCGCCAGGTAACGCGTCGAAACTCCCCGTCGGTGATCAATTCGGTTTTCAATGATCGGCAGTTCCACGATGCTCGGGCTGAATCCACATTCAACGGTTTCTCCATCTTCGGAGATTTCGATAAGCGAATGATCTTGAAAAAGGCGATGCTCGACGCCGATGGTAAGTTGCTCTCGTACCACCCTGTTTCGGTAGCTTTGGTCAACGCGTCGTTGGCCTCGCAGGCCGTTGGCCCGGTGGTCAACGATGTCGAAATGTCGTACGCCGGTCGTACATTCCACGATATCGCATCGAGATTGCTCTACGCGCAGCCTTTGGCAAGTCAGGTTACCGACACGAGCGATAGTTTGCTGCGTAGGTATGTCCGACAAGAGATCATTCAGAAGCCGGATGAAGCAGCCTGTTGTACCACCCTCCCAGGGCTCTACGATCCCTCTCGTCCTGGAACGAAATTGACCTATCGCGATTGGATCAAGAAGTCATTTCGCAAGGAATGGTGGGAGAACAGCAAACCGTTGAGCCAGGAGAAGTCGCTTGTCGACCGTCTGGAGTATTCTAAGAAGCAATTTGTTGAGGTACTTTCGACGTTCTCACTCCAACCGGATCTTCTTGAGGATATCACGTGCATCCTGGCCGACCAAAACCTTCGGTATCCTGCCGAACGAGTTCTCATGACACTCGAAGCCTATCGGAATGCCAACCCCCAGCTTTTCGAAAACCAGCAAAGCCAAGGGAAGCTTGTGCTCCATGCCGCTCAGCAATGGGCTGGAGTTGAAGGCGAAATCTTACCGCTTCGGACTGCGGTTTACGACACCGAAGAGCTTCGCAAGCATCGTCTCGATCTCGATGAGCAGCTTGCCAAAACCCCACTGTACGGCTCGCCCGACGGGGTGCTTCCTCAGGACGATCTGATGGTCAATAACTTCAGCCTTTACTTCGGGATNGCCGTGATGCTCTATGAGTCGACGCTGATCTCCAACGATTCCCCCTTTGATCAAATGCTTCGGGGCAATCCAGCGGGTGTCGAGGAAGTTTGGCAGAAAACAGCGGCGAACTCCGATGTGGTTCGGTTGGTCCCCAAGCCCGGCGAGACGGTGCCGAGCCAAGTGGTTCCCGAGGAGCCCAACAACGACGAAACCGTGCGCAAAGTGATGCTCGACAAGTTTCCATCGCTCAATGCCCCACCGGTTCTCGATGCGACAGGAATGTTCCAAAGGGGCTTGAGGGTTTTTGTTCGGAACTGTGCCGAGTGCCACGAACCTCCATTCTTCACCACGGCAGTCAACCTGGAACTCACACCAGAGTTGCCAGACCCGATCGCCAAACTCCATGGATACACGCTGGTGCGAAATGCTTTTGCCGATGCGTTCAAAGAGCGAATGATCGCCAACGGCGTACCCCATGGAGTGGGAGTCAACGACGCGGTGCGGCCATTGCTGGGGAATCGACGTTTTTACTTCGATCAAGAGCGTTTGCCGGATATTGAGGCCTTGGTTGGCCCCCTCTTGATCGAGCTGATGCGAATTCCCGACAAAAGGCCTACAACGTTCTTGCCTGCTCTGGTTTTTCCAGGTGCTGGAAAGCCCGATCGCAAGCCGATGATCACCTGGACCGGTACTCGCCCACCACTCGAATTTGCGCCCAGCCCTCAACCCGGCGAAGATCCTATCGATCCATACGCGTTCTACGATCAGGGTTACTACAACTTGGGCATATCCGAACCACGTTACGACTGGGGGGTCTGGGCTTATTCAGGCTCCGAAGACTCGATCTCGATCGTTCAAGTGCAGCGACTGCTGGCCGAAACCCCTTTGGCGATTCTTCAAGCCCGTGGGGTCAGCGAAAAGGCGGTCAAAGAGCTGATTGAAATCGTCGAAAAGGAGTTGAAAGAGAGCAAAGACAAGGCCCCAGGTTCCGCGTCTATCCCGAGTCTTGGAACCGCATACCGCTTGCCCAAGCTCAAGCAGGGCCGCGATACAGCGGTCAGCCAACAGGAGCGAAATGAGGAGATCCTGCGGGTCTTGGAAACCGCACCTGAATTCATTCGCCAAGACGCTCAGGCTCTGTTGCAATACATAACCACCCAAGGGGTCGACCATAGCGCCAATCGAGCCTTCTTGGATTACGCGAAATTCGGGCATCGCAAAGACATCCACTTTTTCAAGCGAGCAAGACGCATGGTCATGACCGAAGAAACCTGGGGCCATCGCAAACCGTTTATCTCCGACAACGAACTCATGGGTTGGGGAGCTTTCAAGACCCCTTCTCTGCGGAACATCGCCCTGACCGAACCCTACATGCACAACGGTCGCTACGTATCGCTTCGACAGGTCATCGAGTTCTATAGCTTCGACAATCCCGATTTGATCCCGGCAGACCCGATTTCCAATCCGGATCTTGATCCCGGCAGACCCGATTTCCAATCCGGATCTTCATCCCGAGATGGGGCGGTTGCCCCTGAACCATGATGGAAGGATCGATCAGGGAGATGGAAAAGCCAACTTGGTCCAAATCCAGGATGCCGAATCCCTGCTGTTCTTCCTGTTGTGTCTGACCGACGAGCGGGTCGAGTACGAAAAAGCGCCCTTCGACCATCCGTCGATCACACTCGTCAATGGATTCAGCAATTCCAGCATCCATTCCGAAAATGCGATCGAGATCGCTCCCGTAGGAGCCAATGGGTACAAGGATCCCCCTTCGCAATTTCCAAGCTCGAACTAGTGGTCGGCTGACAAGGCGATCGGATTGTTGGTCTGGAGCCTTACCATCTGTTGATAGATGCCGTCGGTTTCGACCAACTCTGCATGCGTACCTTGCTGCACGATCTTGCCCTGGTCGAGGACCAAGATCATGTCGGCGTTTTGGATCGTACTGAGTCGATGGGCGATGACAAATGAGGTCCTCGAACGCAGAAGCAATTTCAAACTCTGCTGGATCGCTTGTTCGCTCTCGCTATCGAGGTTGCTCGTCGCCTCATCGAGAATGAGGATTTTTGGATCGGCGAGAATTGCCCTGGCGATGGCGATGCGTTGTCGTTGCCCACCGCTGAGTTTAAAGCCCCGTTCTCCGATACGCGTTTGGTATCCGTTAGGTGATTTCGAGATGAACTCATGGGCTGCAGCGGCCCGGGCTGCTTGCTCGATCGCGAGTGTACTGGCATGGCGATTGCCGTAGGCGATATTTTCCGCGATGGTTCCATCGAATAGAAATACGTCCTGTTCGACAATACCCAGCAGTTGCCGAAAGCTATCGAGATCGACGGTTTCAAGAGCCTTTTGATCGATTGAGATCGAACCGGAACTCGGAATGAAAAACCTGGCGATCAAATTGCATAGTGTCGTTTTCCCTGCACCGCTGCGTCCGACGATCGCGATGGTCTGGCCGGGCTTTGCGATAAACGAGATCCCAGAGAGGACTTCTTGGTCGTTCTCGGGGTATTGGAAATGAACATTTCGAAATTCGATCCGTCCGGAGACTTGCTCCCGCGATAATTTGATCCATTCCTTGGGTTGTCCACCTACGGATTCAGGTGGGTATCTTCTTTCGATTTCTTGAGCTTCGGTCTCGGTTGCAAGCAGATCAAGAATACGATCGAGTCCAGCGAGGTTGTTTTGGAATTGAACCGCGCTGCCCGTGAGTGTTGCGATCGGACCGAGCAGCATGGCGAGGTAAACCAAGAACATCATCAGGTCTCCAAGGGTCAATTGGCCTTGGAGGATCTGCCAGCCTCCGTAGACCAGCAGCAGGGTTGATGCAAGCGGGATCAAGACTTCCCAGATCACCTCGATCAGGCGGGTACGCCACCAGACCAGGAGGACTTGCCGAACTGCATAGTGATTGCCGCGAACATAACGCTGCGATTCGCTGCGTTTTCTTCCAAAGGTTCGCACGACTCGAATGCCGGAGAATGTCTCGGTCGAATTCCCGTCGATCTTTTGGCGTGTTGCTCGCAGATCGCGATACAAGGGCCTGATTCGATAGATCCAGGTTCTATGGGTCA
>JGI24766J26685_10000105_pt1 | contig 19535 bp, 17 predicted proteins | sample SanBayMetagenome_FD_26685 | JGI IMG/M metagenome (IMG submission 26685)
TCAAAAAACTTTTTAAAACCTAAGTCATATACCTGCCACTTACACTGAGTATAAACCTCATCTTGATTTGGCCCCCCAAAGAAAAAACCTCCAATGGCAGTTGCTAGACCTCCTAGACCTCCAACAATCAGTGCAGGGATAAATCCTAAGCCTGCAACGGCAAGTAATACACTTGCGAATCCGACTGCTCCCAAACTACCAAACACATTGAATCCACCCTCATCATTATTTTTGCTACCAGNCNTGAAAGAGTTAATTCCCAAATTATTAGCTCTAATATTACTCGCCATGTTGCTAGTAAATTGTTCATCTAAATTAGTTCCTAGTTGATTACCCAATTTTTGTAAATCTATTCTAATTGCCTCTAATTCGGAATGAATTAAGCTATTTAGCTCTTTTACCTGTTGGGATAAAATTTCTGATTGTAAGTTATCAATCCAATTTTGTATTTCTTCAGAAAGATCTTGAGTAAATTGTTCGCAGTAATCCTGTAAAACTTTCTCCTTATCCACAAAAGGTGAATGTTCCGATGTCCATGTACCCACTTTTTTAGCTATACGGTCTTGTGATTCTTCAAGCCATTTATTCCAAGATTCAGCAGTGTATTCTAGGGAAACAGTTATACTATATTTTGCCTGTTCTAAAATCCTAAGATCTCGTCCACTTGCTTCTCCAATTTTCTCAAAAATTTCCAGTTTTGCTGATTCAGAAATTTTAATTTTTCCCTCTAAAATTTTCTCATACTGTTTCAAATCATTGTCAGCACTTTCAGTTAATGCTTGAATTCGATTTACACTAGAAGCAACTTCAAGTTTGCCTCGCTCATTGACTAAAAAGTCTTGAAGACAATTAATAAAATAATCAAAAGTTTCTATGTATTCATTATGCTCATTATTCACAATAGCATCTAAGGCTAATTTTGCAGAAATATAGTGAATTCGATTTTCTCCTGAAATAATGGGGTTTTTACCTTGAATATTTTCTTCAATTCGTTTAGGAATTTGATTGCGTCCCTTCTCAGTTTGTACCAAGTCCCAAAAATTAACTAAAATAAAAAGATTATTAGCAGGTTGATCAGATAATCCTGCATTTAAGGTAACTTTTAATCCTTCTATCACATCTCGTTCCGATTTAGCCAAACAACGGGAAGCACTGGTGATAAAAATAGCTGCGTCCGTATCTTTAAGAATTTTTTGAGTAATCGCTTCTCGATCAGGATGTTCATTCAACCCAGGAGAATCAATAATTTCAACTCCACTGCTACAAATGTCTAAATCAGGATGTTCAAAAATAATTTCCTCAATTTTACAATGAGCTAGTTCATCACTTAAATTGCCAATGGCAGCTTCTTCCGAAATACTCGCTTTTTCTTGATAATCTTCTATGGCAATATCTTCTTTACGTCCATCTTTATAACAACAAATAACCCGTTTTTGCTCTCCATATCGTAAAACACTCACGACCCCAGTACAAGGAATTTCTCGTACAGGCTGAATTTCTTCACCGACTAACGCATTTAAAAAGGTTGATTTTCCTTGACTAAATTCTCCAACCACCGTTACACGAAACCGTTTTGATTGATTTTTTTTAGAAATTTCTTGAATATCATCAATTAAATTTTTAGACCAGCAGACTTGATGCTCATCTTGAGCAATAATCTGATAAAATTGATAACAAATATTATCTAATTCTTGGTGATCACTCTGAATTTGCTTGAGGTTCTCATAATTAGGTAAAACCCGGATTTTATCTCGTTTTAATCTAGGCTTTTGGGGTAAAATCTCAACAATATGTTTAGCAGCTAAAACAAAAATATTATCTAATAATTGAAATTGAGCCGGATCAACTAAGCGATGCACTTCAATCAATGCTTCTTGATCTTCAATAACTAAGTTGGTAAAAGCGGATTCAAAAATTTGTATATGTCGAGAGTCAATATTAATTTGATTAGCAAGGTTTTCTAAATAATCTTTTTCTCTAAGTTCTATCTCACCATCTGAAGCAGACATTTGATAACCAAAACCGATTAATAACAGTTTCTCGGAATCAGACAGATTAGACATTAATAACAATAAGTCATTGAAGTTTTTATAAATTCTAAAAAAAAGAATATATTTTGTAAAAATAGGGACTAATTTTTTTAAATTACTGTTAGGAGGAATCAGGCGAGTTAGATTAGTTTGCCAACGTTCTCTTTCTTCAGGCGTAATTTTACCATCCTGGTAAATAACACCCATCAATACGCATAGCAACGATGCCATAAAAACTACCGCCGGGGTAGCATCTTTTTTTTGGAGTTCTTGCCCTGCCATGCGTGATAATAAAGCTAGAGACTCAGAGTTAATTAAGCTGATGTCCATATATCAGTTCAATCGAATTTATTAGATTATGAATNATTCTATGGTATCATAAAAAAGCAAACTGTTCTAAATTAAATTACAGTTAAGTAAGTGTAACAAAGGTTGCAAAAAAAATAAATTGTTTACAGAAGTTAAATTTTCTTAACTTTTTACTCTGACTAAATAAAAGGAGAAAAGCAATGGAATACATCTTTAGTGCGGGTAATCAAGCTCTTTGGGCTGCGGGTAAGCTGATCCAAGTGACAACCAATACAGGTCAACTTTTACCCATATTAAGAGATCCGAGTACAGGTCAATTTGTTGAAATTGCTAAAAGTTTAGCAGTTGATCATGGATCTTTTTCGCCTTTGATCGCTGCTAACCCCCTTCTGGAAGGGGAAAATATGGTGATAAAAGCAGGTAAAATGTATCAGAATCATCAGGGATTTCAAGGAGTTTTAGGACAGTTAAATAATTTACAAAGCAGTTTAGGTATTTTACAAGGAACTACTGCTGTGATTGGTGTGGGTGTAGCTGTTACTGCGGCTCTTTCTGCGGTGAATTTATGGCAAACTTTAAAATTACGAGAAGATGTTAAACAACTGAGATTAGAAGTTAAAGACGGATTTATTGATCTCAAACAAGCGTTAAGAAATCAAGGATTAGAAGTTATTCAACAGATTGATCAAGTTGCTCAAGATATTACTTTTAATCAACACCGTTTAGAGTTTATTAAGGCTTATAGTCGATTTTTAGAAGCTACCAAACTGATAAAAATTGCTACGTCTATTCAAGATATTAATGCTAGAAATATCGAGTTATCTAACGCTCGACAAACCTTAAGTGAATCTTTGGCAATTTATAATAGTCCTCATATTCTTTCTGAAACCTCAACCGCAGGTCAACTGAGACGATATGAATGTNCTTGGGTTATTGAACAAGCGATCGTGCTAACCTATTATTTACAAGGAGAATCGAAAGCATTAAGTGAGCGTCTATCCTATTTTCAAAATAAAATTCGTCAAGATGCTTTAAACGTGATTGAACATTGCCAAACACAAGACGAGTTAGATTTTATCTTTCCTGAAATTACCCGGATTTATAATCATGATCTAGCAGGTTTAGAACTCTGGAAAAATCAAGTTAATTGGTTCAACAGTTTACCTCCCTCTGATTTTAAATTGTTAGAAAGCGTAGATTTGAACGAGGGGGAGTTAAATTCTGTTTCTAATTTAGAATCATGTTTAGATGTTATTGAGAAACCACCAGAACAGATTTTTTATGAAAATATTAAACAAAAATCCCATTCTTCCTCCTTAAAGCAACAGCTTAAATTTTTAATGCGTTCTACTTTACGGAAAGAAGCAGAAATTTATGTGAGTGAAAATGCTGAAAATTTTGGTTATAAAACATTAAATATAGCTAATTTAGAAAAATCATCTAATTTAACAGTTGCTAATCTTTATTGGTATTTTAAATTTAGAGAAGAATCAGAAGAACAAATCGAAGAAGAAGTTAATATTTAAACCCAAACTTATATTTTTGTAGGGTGCGGATATCAACGTGCACGCACCATTTCCCTTGAACTTACCCAAAAAAATACTTCTTTCTCCAGTGTTCCCTTTTTGCTTTTCTAACTATTTTTTATCCGTAATTGAAATCACATAGGGGTGATAAGCATTAGTTTTATAAGACCCCACCCAAATTTCATATTTTCCCGATAACCATTGACCCTCAATATTAGGATTCATGTCCTTACCATCATCATTACACCAACTTCCCCCCGGCCCTCGAATCACTAAAACTGTATCTTCGCTACTTTGGACTTGAAGTTGTAAATAATCAAAAAAAGTGGTTAAAATTACCGTATGATCGGGTTTTTGATCCACATAACCTTGACAAGTTCCGGTTTCGGTTTGTTCTCGTCCGGTGATATCCTTGGCTAAAGTTGGCCCTCCACTTAATCCGCGAATCAGCAGGGGGTTAGGGCTGAATTGAGGACTGAGGGTAATATTTTCAAACATGGGGGTCGATGCGCCGTTAAACGGTTGAGCTTCAACTGAATGAGACAGTAATAACCCAACCGTCACCATCACAACGCCCAATGCTAAGTTTTTGAGAGTGGCATTAGTCATTGTTAGAACTATTTTATTATGATTTTTTACCCAGGATTTCTTCTTTGAGGGTATTAAAATCTGCACTGATTTCTTTACGATTATCTGCTTTGAGGAGATAACGATAAATAAACCAAGCTGAATATCCTAAACCAACGGTTTCAAAAGTGGGTTTAATTAGAGGAATTTCATTAATAATTTCTACTAATCCCACTAAAATCTTGAAGGTGATCAAGAAGGCAACAATTAAACCGACCGTGGTTAAAGGACGTTTGTAATCTTTAAAGAAACTTCCTAAATTTTCGGGAAGTTCGGATAAAAATGCGATAATTTCTTCTTTCATAGGTTGTACAGATTGGTTAACAGAATCATAGGAGAAAGTTGTGGGAGAATCAATCACCACTTCAACTTTACTAGCACTGGTCGGTTCAGCATTGAATAAAATTTCCGTTGCTAAAGTATTAACCCATTTCGGTTGATCTTCAACTAAAGGTTCCGGTGTGGGTTCTTCGACGACAACGGCAGGTTTTTCCTCTACAAGAGGAGGTTCTTCTGCTATAGTTTGTTCCACAATCGGTTCCGGCGTGGGTTCTTCCTCAACTACGGGAGTTTCCACAATTGCCACAGGTTCGGGTTCGGGCGTTTCCTCAACTACGGGAGTTTCCACAATTGCCACAGGTTCGGGTTCGGGCGTTTCCTCAACTACGGGAGTTTCCACAATTGCCACAGGTTCGGGTTCCGGCGTTTCCTCAACTACGGGAGTTTCCACAATTGCCACAGGTTCGGGTTCCGGCGTTTTCACAACAGGTTCTTCCAGGATAATAGGTTCTTCTATGGGCAATTTCTCAGCTACTGGTTCTTCTACAACCAAAGGCGGTTCTGAAGATAGGGATGGGGAAGTATCAACTCCCGTTTTTTCCTCAGATTCTGATGTAGGAATTGGATCAACTGTAGACTTAGGTTTTTTAGATTGGGAAGAATTGCCTTTTGCATCGGATGATTTGCGAGATCTGGGAGAATTTGACATAATATCTGCCTCGTTAAATATTAATCCGGTAAAACAGTTTGAAAACGAATTAAATCAATCCCTTTTTGATGGAACAATAACCAAGATTCAATTAAATCAGGGCCGTGCATGGTTCCCATCAAAGCTGCTCTGAGCGATCGCATTACTAACCCTTTTTTGACGTTGGTTTCTTTCATCGCACTATTAATTATTGCTTTAGCAGCATCCGATGTTAAGGGTTGATCTCGTTGTTGGGTTATTTTATCCTGAATTGCCTGCACAATTGCGACCGCATTTTCCTGTTGCAATTGAGTGGTTGCTTCTTCGTCTAACTCAACGCTTTCGGTGAAAAATAATCGGCTCATTTCCACCGCATCTTTAAGAGTTGTTAAACTAGGGCCAATTAAAGCCGTAAGCTGTTCTAACCAAGCTCGATCCGTATTTGTATCAAATTGATAACCAGCTTCTTGCCAATAGGGAATTAATAACTGAGTTAATTCCGGTATCGGCATTTTATGAAGATATTGGCTATTAATCCAATTTAATTTATCCCAGTCAAATTTTGCCCCGGCTTTATTAACCCGGTCAAAACTAAAGTGTTTGGCTGCGGTTTCTAAGGTAAATAATTCTTCAGTAGCATCGGGAGGAGTCCAACCCAATAACGTCATATAATTGGTTAAGGCTTCTNGAATATATCCCATATTTCTAAAATCAGAAATCGAGGTCACACCATCCCGTTTGGATAATTTACGACCCTCAGCATTCAGAATTAAAGGAGTATGACCGAATTGGGGAATATTGGCATTTAATGCTTCATATAAAAGAATTTGTTTAGGCGTATTAGAAATATGATCTTCCCCTCGAATCACCTGGGTAATTTTCATATCAATATCATCAACAACCACCACAAAATTATACAGAGGTTGCCCAATTTCACCCCCACTAGAAGCCCGCGCAATCACCATATCGCCGCCCAAATCACCGCCCTTCCAAGTGACTTTTCCCCGGACTAAATCAGTCCAACTAATTTCTCGATTATCGTCTATTCTGAAGCGAATCACCGCTTGACGACCTTCGGCTTCAAAGGCGGCTTGCTGTTCGGGGGTAAGGTGACGATGGCGGTTATCATAGCGAGGGGCTTCATTTCTAGCCTTCTGCCCTTCTCGCATGGCATCTAGTTCTTCTGGGGTACAATAGCAACGATAGACTAAACCCTTCTCCATCAGCGTTTGAATGGCTTGACGATACAGGTCTAAACGCTCAGATTGATAAAATGGCCCTTCATCCCAGGTTAGACCTAACCAAGTTAACCCCGTGAGGATATTTTCCGTATATTCAGGGCGAGAGCGTTCTAAGTCGGTATCTTCAACCCGCAGGAGAAAAGTCCCCCCTTGATTGCGGGCAAATAACCAGTTAAATACAGCAGTTCTGGCAGTTCCTATATGTAAACTTCCGGTAGGACTTGGGGCAAGACGAACTCTAACAGTCATAACTTATATCAATTTTTAATTTAACATAGATCGTGAAAACGCACAGATATNGTCATCTTACCATTATTAAGTTCCCTCTCGGCAGGAATTTTTCTCTAAAGCAGGTTAATAGTCAAGGTTTTTCAAAGACTAAAAAATGTTGTTGGGGTAAAAAATCTTGAGTTTCTTTCCAGTTTAAACCCACGGCAGCCATTTCTTTTTTGACTTGTTTTTCTGACATTTTATGCAGTCCTTTAATTAAGATTAAAGGATTTTCTTGACGATATTCTAATAATACCACCCGTCCCCCTGGTTTTAAGGCTTTGACAATTCNTTGCATCATTTCTTGAGGATATTGAAATTCATGATAAGCATCAACCATTAGGGCTAAATCAAGGATTGATTCGGGTAAATTCGGGTGATCTACGGTTCCCAAAATTGGTTCAATATTTTCAATATTTTCTTGGGTTTTAACAAAATTTATTAGTGCCAACATTTCCGGTTGTACATCCACGGCTAAGACTTTTCCCTGGGGAACTAAAGGACTAATTCTAAAGGTAAAATATCCCGTTCCCGCCCCAATATCAGCGACAATATCGCTGGGTTTTAAATTTAAGGCTGCGATCGCTTGTTGGGGTTGTTCGGAGGTTTCTCGACGGGGACGTTCCAACCATCCGGCTCCCTCATGACCCATCACCTGAGCAATTTCTCTCCCAAGATAAAATTTTCCTATGCCGTCGGGACTGTGAAGGGTGCGGTATTCATAGACAGAATCAACCCTAGGTGGAGTTAAGGCGATACTGGGGTCGGGGTTGATACATCCGAGCAGAATCACGGCAATACTATAAAAAATGGGGAATAAATACCGACATAAAGATTTGATCATTGTTTACCGAAAAATTACAACTCTTGTTAAACTGGAAAAAACAGTACAAAATAAAAATCGGGTGCAATTATTTCATAGGAGAACTAGACCTTGCATCAAGAATATAACAAATTAGTGCGCGATCGCATCCCAGAACTGATTCAAAAATCAGGATCTCAGTATGATATTACAACGTTATCAGAAATCGAATATCGTCAAGCCTTAAAGGATAAACTGCTAGAAGAAGCCCAAGAAGTAGCTCAATCTTCACCTAATGAATTAGTACAAGAATTAGCGGATTTATTGGAAGTGATAGCAGCATTAATGGAAGCCTATGGAATTGAAGATGAACATATTTTGTTAGAACGGGATCATAAACGAGCCGAAAAGGGAGGATTTGAACATAAAATTAAATTACTCTGGACTGAATCTACTTAATTTTTACGCAGATTAATTATGGCTATTACAAGAATTAAGATTGCTAAAGATAAAGCAGAATTGGTGCGATCGCTCACAGAAATAGAAAGTAAAACCGGGCCATTTCAAACCTATGCTGATGTCATTGCTTTTGCGGCATTATTAGGAAAACGGCGCAAAAAACGGATTCCGATTGATGGGCTTTCTAAACGTGATCCTGGGNCGATTTCTATGGAAGTTTTTATTTCTCGGGGATATGATGCAATTATTAAATTAGTAGCGATTGCTGAAACCCAAAATATCAAACTTCTATCTCCGTTTCAACTAGAAGCGGAAGAAGAAAGAGCCTTAATTTTTGAAGAATATGCCAATGGGGGCTTAGAAATATTACGAGATGAATGTCGCGGGACGGTTGATTATTCAGATCAATTACTATTGATCTTAATGGCCGAACACGATCGCCCATCCCAAATAGAAGGCGAATTTGATTTAAGTCGTTTTCTGGGTTAAATTTTCCTGGGAATCCTAATATTGTATCCCAAAATAACCAGAGTTGCTTTTGGGGTACAACATTCCCATAATATCAAATACCAGTGAAAGAGAAGAAATAGAAATCTAGCGGTATTGGGAAAGTCTAAAAATATTAATTCAGGGGAAAATACCAATTTCTTGTAATTCCCCCGTTGACTATTACAACCTACGATTTCCCATTGCCATTAGCCGCCGCCAAAATCCGTTCCGTTAACTTTTCAGGAACTTCCTGTAAACGATCAAATTGCCAATTAAAATAACCTACTCCTAAAGTTAATGAACGCAATTCTACAATTAAATCCTGCATTTCCGCCTGGGGAATATAGGCAGAAATCTTATCCCATCCCTTCCAGTCCGACATCGGTTCAAAGCCTAAAATTTGCCCCCGTCGTCCAGTAATTAACTGAAACATTTGGGAAGTAAAATCACTCGGTGCACAAATTTCAACCGAAGTAATAGGTTCCAATAAAATTGGCTCACATTTCTCCATTCCCGACTGCATTGCTAACCGGGCAGCCTGTTTAAAAGCCTGTTCCGAACTATCAACTGCATGATAGGAACCATTAGTTAATGTCACCGCTATATCTACTACTGGAAACCCTAATGGCCCCTGGTTTAAATAGTCTCGAACTCCCGTTTCCACCCCCGGAATATATTGACGGGGAACCGAACCCCCAACAATAGTTTCCCCAAAATTAAACCCTTCCCCGCGAGGCTGAGGTTTAATATCTAAATACACATCCCCAAACTGTCCATGACCACCACTTTGATGTTTATAACGGCCGTGGGAATTAGTAGTTTTGCGAATCGTTTCTTTATAGGGAATACTCGGTAAATTAGTTACCATCGGTAAATTATATTTACGCCGTAACCGATCTAAACTTACTTGCAAATGAATTTGACCTTGACCCCATAAAATAATCTCGTGGGTATCACTATTTTGTTCCCAATTTAACGCCGGATCTTCATCTAACATTTTAGATAAAGCCGTACTAATTTTAACCTCATCTTTACGGTTTTCTGGAGTAATAGCCCAGCCATAAACCGCAGGAAGTAAAGCCGCTTTTGGTAAGGGATTTTTTAATTGATTTCCTTGAGTGGTTAAAGTATCTCCAGTTTGAATTCCTTCCATCCGTCCCAAAGCCACAATTTCCCCAGTTTTTGCTGTTTGTACGTTTTGGGTTTGTTGTCCGGTCATCCGATACATTCCCCCAGGTCGTACCCCATTTAATGTCATACCTTCGGTCAGTTCCCCCTGCCAAACCCGCACCAGGGAGAGCTTACCGCCTTGGGGGCTATAATAGGTTTTCAACACCTGGGCAATGGGCAACCCTTCCGAGGATTTTAGCCTCCGACGTTCTGCGGTAATATTCGGTTCTGGAGCTTCCCGAACTAAGGCATCCAACAGCACCCGCACCCCGTGATCTTGTTCAGCAACTCCTATTAATACCGGGACAATTAAATCCGCCCCCAATTCCATTTTTAAATCCTTAACAATTTCATCTTGAGGCGGTTCAATTTCTTCTAATAGTTCTTCTAATAAATGATCGTCAAAATTAGCTAACTCCTCTAACATTGCTTGACGGGCGAGGTGTTCAGCCTCTTTTAAGGATTCTGGAAAGGGGACTGGATCAGACGGAGCACCGGAATGATAATGATAGGCTTGTTCGGTAATTAAATCAATAAAACCGACCAATTGTTCCCCGTTACCAATGGGATATTGTTGGGGAATTACTGGACGGGTAGAAACTGATTTTAAGGCATTTAAGATTTCAGTAAAACTGTTAACGCAACGTTCTTCATCGGTACAAACCCGATCCATTTTATTAATAAAAACCAGATGGGGAATTTCCCAATCATCTAAGAATTTGAACAGAGGAGATAGGGTTAAAATCCGGCCGGGATCAGCTTCACAAACCACAATAGCTAATCCAGTACCGATTAAACCATTATAGGTTTCTTGGGCAAATTCTACAGAACCCGGACAGTCTAAAAAGGTAAAACGAATGCCACCATATTCGGTACTAGCGGCATTAACTTCTACACTCATATTTCGTTCTTTCGCTTCTGGAGAACTATCTCCAACCCGGTTAGTATCTTTTGCCGTTCCCTTGCGAGATGTGGCGGCCGTGACGGATAAAATACTCTCTAAAAGTGTGGTTTTTCCGCTTAAATAGGGGCCGACAATGGCAACATTACGGAAGTTTGTGACAGTTTCTGACATATTTTTTCTCCACGAATATAAATTATAAATTCTGGTTTCTCAATTCGCCTACTCTAATAATTTAAAGAGTTTTTACCACAATTTAACATCTGGTTAATCAAAAAAAACATTATGAATTTATTACAACTTTTGTAAATAAATATTAAGTTAATTGGGGTAAGGATTTAAAGAAGCCCGTTGTTGGGCTTTAGCCCTAATAAAGATTGGGCTTTAGCCAAACAACGGCCAAACAACGGCCAAACAAACTATTAAGCAGGTTCAGCTAATCGGGGTTCTAGTTTTCCTTCTCCATCTAATTGATAGAGATCATCACAACCCCCAATATGTTGATTATTAATAAAAATTTGGGGAACTGTGCGTCGTCCATTTGCCCTTTCTGCCATTTGATTTCGGGCGACATCATCCCCATCTATTTTATATTCTGTAAAATCAACCCCTTTCCACCACAATAACAGTTTAGCTCGAATACAAAAGGGGCAGGTTTGCCAAGTATAAATTTCTACGTTAGCTTGATTTCGTTCAGGATGGCGACCTAACAAATTATTAAGAGCATCTAACATGATAAAATTCCTAGAGATCAACAATAGTTTATTTTAACTTAAACCTATTTCTATTTTTCGGGTAGCGATCGCTTAAACCCTAATTAAAAATTATAATTACCCTAATTAAAAATTATAATTAAACCGTTTCAATTGAGCTTTAATTTTATTAATGAGCTTAAATTCTTTGAAAATTAATCCATAGTAATGCAAAGAAAATAAAATATTAATTACAAAGAAACCCAGGGTTAAAATAAATCTAAATACCGTAGAAAAATTGAATTCAGAAGTCATTGTAAAAACGGAAAAGATAATTGAGCAAAGCCCAAAACCCGCCGCAAAAGAACTAAGAATCAGTAAACGTACCTTAGCCATCATAAGTGAAACTTTATTAATAAGAATAAAATCCAGTCATATATAGCAATCCTATTTGAGTTGTGTTCAAAAGTCCTGGGCAAAAGGGAACCCTGGATCTGGGAACAGCCCCCCCAAACCCCCCGTGCACGGGGGGCTAGGGAGGGAGGGAACGCCGGATCTGGGATAATACTTCTGGCTGTTTCATGTCAGTATTAAAATGTTACAACCTATTTAGGATTACTATAGTTGATCCGTCACTAAGTATAAGTACCAGATAAAACTGATTATCACTATACAACTAAATTTCAAAGGATGACTGAAGGAATCGGAGTTTTTTCAAAATAGCAGTATTTCCCATTCCCCATTCCCTATTACCTATTACCTATTACCTATTACCCATTCCCCATTCCCCATTCCCCATTCCCCATTCCCCATTACCTATTACCCATTCCCTATTACCTATTACCCATTACCTATTACCCATTCCCCTATTTCCAGACAAGGGCTTTCCATCAACCTCTGGGAGTCAATGGTGACTGTAACACTCCGTTACCTTTGACCCCTGACAAAAAGCCCAAACCCTATAATATCTGGCAATTCCAGCTTATATTTTCTCCAACTCCTTTTTCAGCTTGTCTAACTCATCATCCACGGGAGCATTACTGGCTGCCGTTGTTTGCCCGGGGGGTAGGGACTGGGGAGCGGGGCTACCGGAAATCTCAGCTTTCAGGGCGGCTAATTCGTCATCCACATCACTTCCGGCTTCCAAAACTGCAAATTTGCTTTCAAAATCTGAACCCGCCAGTTGTCCAGCCGCTTCGGAACGTGATTCTAACTGCAACACTTTTTCCTCCATGCGTTCAAAAGCTGCGGTCGCTCCACTGGGATTAATACCCCCCAATAAACCTTGTAACTGTTCGTTGGCTTTAGCTGCTTGCGCCCGGGCTTTGAGCATATTCTTCTTGGTTTTAGCTTCGGAGATTTTGCTCTCCAACTGAATTAAATTGCGTTTGAGAGCATCCACCTGACCCAAGGTTTGATCCAAAGTCAATTTCATTGTATTAGCCGTTTCCGTGTAGCCTTTTTTGCGCTGTAAGGCTTCTCTGGCTAACCCTTCTTCCCCTTTGTGCAGGGCTAACTTAGCGCGAGACTCCCATTGGTTGGCTTCGGACTGAGCTCGATTATACTGTTGTTCACTGCGTTTTTGATTGGCGATCGCTTGAGCAACGGCCTGACGCAACTGCACCAGATCCTCCTGCATATCAATGATCGCCTGTTCCAGAATCTTCTCTGGATCTTCGGCTTTGTTAACCAGATCATTCAAATTGGCTCTGACAAGACGGCTAATGCGATCAAATAATCCCATGACGCTGTTCTTCCTTTGACGGTGTACGGTTTTTGATTACCTCTATCTACAGTTTAACCAAATCGGAGCAAGAAGTCCCACCTCCTACTCGATAGGGAGTTGATTATAATTCAGATATATAGCCATGAGGGAACAGTCAAAAGCAATTCAACAGATGATCGAGGCGATTAAAAATATTACTCAGAAAATTAATTTAATTCGGAGTTCAAATGTTGAAGCCTCCATTGACTTAGCGATTCCTCATCCTTGAGATTGATGCCCATTCAACCCATGACAACCCTGCGATATCAATACTAATTATTCTCTGGAAGAATGGATAGCCAAAGCTGATAAACTGATGTATGAACATAAACATACTAAATACATCAGCAACTTGCATTGATTGGTTAACCCCTTTTCCCCCGAGGTTTTTATGATCCACTCAACTCACTGGCGTTCCCTCTATTCTTCTGTACAATCTGTTCCTGAAATCTGGCCAATTTTGGATCAAAATGTTGGTCAAATTATTGCTTTAGATGACCCCCACGGGAAACCGGAATTCCGTCTGAGCTATTCCCAACTATGGGAAAAAATTCAAGAATTTGCCACGGGGTTACAAAACTTAGGCATAGAATCCACCACCAATAGTCTACCACCACGGATTGCTCTGTTTTCTGATGATAGCCCCCGTTGGATCATTGCGGATCAAGGGATCTTAACCGCCGGAGCCGCCGATGTGGTACGCGGGGCGACGGCTGACCCCTTAGAATTAGCTTATATTCTTAAAGATAGTGGGAGTACCGCCCTAGTTGTCGAAAACTTTTCCCTATTAAAAAAATTGCGATCGCAAATTGAAGATTTACCGATTCAATTTGTAATTTTATTATCGGATGAAACACCAAATTCCAGAGATTTACCGACTATTCCGGTATTGAATTTTAATCAATTAATTGAAACTGGAAAAAAAACAAGTCTCAAACCTTCTAAATCTCACCAAAACACCTTAGCTACCCTGCTCTATACTTCGGGAACAACCGGACAACCGAAAGGAGTAATGTTAACCCATAAAAACCTATTACATCAAATTAATGCCATTCCCGATGTGATTCAACCCGAACCCGGAGAAATATTTCTGAGTATTCTTCCCACTTGGCATACCTTCGGACGCACCGGACAATATTTTTGTTTATTCCAAGGGTGTACGGTTGTTTATACCAATATTCGCTATTTTAAACAGGATTTAAAGCAATTTAAACCCCATTATATGATTAGTGTGCCTCGAATTTGGGAAGCTATTCATGAAAGCGCACAAAAACAATTTCGAGAACAGTCAGAACAGAAACAAAAAATTGTTGATCTCTGCTTTNCCTTGAGTGAAAAATACATTTTTGCCCGTCGCATTGCCCAGGGATTAACTTTAGATTTAAAGCCCGCTTCTGGTTCCGAAAAACTTCTGGCTCAGTTAAAAACTTGGGTATACACTCCCTTTCAAATTATCGGCGATCGCTTAGTCTATCAAAAAGTGCGAGAAGCCACCGGAGGACAACTCAAATTTGCCATTAGTGGGGGTGGTTCCTTAGCTATGTATCTGGAAAATTTCTATGAAATCGTCGGAATTAACTTATTAGTCGGATATGGCTTAACTGAAACCGCCCCGGTATTAAGTGCCCGTCGAGAATGGCATAATTTACGCGGATCATCGGGAAAACCCATCCCAGAAACCGAAATCTGCATCGTTGACCCCGAAACCCGCCAAATTCTGCCCTCTGGTCAAACCGGGTTAATTTTAGCCAGGGGGCCCCAGGTGATGACCGGGTATTTTGAAAATCCCCAAGCAACGGCCAAAGCTATTGATCCAGAGGGTTGGTTTGATACCGGAGATTTAGGTTGGTTATCCCCGCAAAATGACTTGGTATTAACTGGTCGTGCTAAAGATACTATTGTTTTAACCAATGGCGAAAATATCGAACCCCAAGCCATAGAAGATGCCTGTTTACGCAGTCCCTATATTGATCAAATCATGTTAGTCGGTCAGGATCAAAAAAATTTAGGAGCATTAATTGTTCCGAATTTAGATACTTTAAAACAGTGGGCAATTCGACAAAATCTGACCCTGAAACTACCTGAAGAAACCGTCACCCAAACTCAGGAAATCACCCTAGAGAGTCCCATCATTCAAAACCTATTCAGGGAAGAACTCAACCGAGAAGTTAAAAACCGTCCGAGTTATCGAATTGATGATCGAATTGGCCAATTTCAGTTATTGGCAGAACCCTTTTCCATAGAAAACGGAATGTTAACCCAAACATTGAAGGTCAAACGCCCCGTTGTAATGGAACATTACCGCGATATGATTAACAAAATGTATGAAACCGTCACCCGCTAAGGATTGAGTGTCTCTGCCTCCTATGCCAAGTTGAATCGAAATAGGTAACTCACGGTGATTACCTTCCTAAACCTCTTTGTGATTGTGTAAGGGTGACGTTTCTGTTACCCCTACGTCGCGCGGGTGACGGCGGACGAATAACGGACACAGCATAACCACTTATGGATAATCTCAAACAATTACTGTTGAAACGACCGATTAATGTGAAAGCGGTGGTTACAAACCGTTGGAAAGACGAAGCCCAACAGCAACTTCAAGTCCAAATCAATCAAATTGATAGTCAGTTGCAACAGTTAGAAATCCAAGGACAACGCATGGTGGCGGAAATTAAACGCCAAAGCCTGCAACCTCTTGGCCCGGATGCGATGCAAAAAATAGACAGTATCCAAGTTGAGGTGAATGAACGGAAAAGTCAACTCTTAGAGCAGAAAAATCAAAACTTGCAACAACTCCAACAGGTGCAAACCCTAGAACTAGAACAGGAAGTTGTTCAAGGACAAATTGAAAGTATTTTTACTGTGGTAGAAGGCGACAATTTGGTTACCAAAATGCAAGTAGAAATTCTTCTACGAGATGGTTTAATCGAAGAAATTCGCGGCGATATTTAAAGGGTTTCGGTTAACGGTCTTGTTTGGCGTTAACCGTTAACAGTCAACCCCTATTGATAACATTTGAACTCTATTTCTTTTAACGCTTATGGCCATTCATGAAGTTTTTATGCCCGCCCTGAGTTCCACCATGACCGAGGGTAAAATCGTTTCTTGGCAAAAATCCCCCGGTGATAAAATTGAAAAGGGCGAAACGGTCTTGATCGTTGAGTCGGATAAGGCGGATATGGATGTGGAATCCTTCTATGAAGGGTATCTGGCCACGATTATTACTCCGGCCGGAGAAGCTGCCCCCGTGGGTAATACCATTGCCTTAATCGCGGAAACTCAAGGGGAAATTGAACAGGCGAAACAAAAAGCCGCCTCTGCTACCCCGGCTACCCCCGCCGCCGTAGCCCAACCCGTTGCAGCTAGTCCCGTAGCAGCCACGGCCGTTGTCGCAACCCCGACCCCCCCTAAAAATCGCCGAATTATTGCTTCTCCTCGCGCCCGCAAATTGGCCAAGGAACTCAATTTAGATTTAGCAACCTTAACCGGAAGTGGGCCAAATGGTCGGATCATTGCGGAAGACGTGGAAACAGCATCGGGACGTCCGGCTGCGGTTCAGACTCCCTCCCAAATCCCGGCTCCGGCTGTTAGTAAGCCCATGACAGCCCCAACTCCAGCAACTGTTCCCNTGGGTCAAGTNGCCNCGATGAATACCCTCCAAAACGCCGTGGTCAGAAATATGACCGCGAGTTTATCGGTGCCGGTATTCCGGGTGGGATATACGATTACAACGGATGGGTTGGATCAGCTTTATAAACAACTGAAATCTAAGGGTGTCACCATGACGGCACTCTTAGCAAAAGCGGTGGCGATGACGTTACAAAAACATCCGATTTTGAATGCCAGTTATGTAGAAAATGGGATTCAATATCGGGCGGGAATTAATATTGCGATCGCGGTGGCTATGCCCGATGGTGGTTTAATTACTCCGGTATTAAAAAATGCCGATCAAATTGATCTTTATTCCCTGTCTCGGACTTGGAAAGATTTAGTTGAAAGGTCTAGGGCAAAACAGTTACAACCCGATGAATATAGCAGTGGAACCTTTACTCTCTCCAATTTAGGAATGTTTGGAGTCGATAAGTTTGATGCGATTTTACCTCCGGGTCAAGGTTCAATTTTAGCCATCGGTGCGTCCCGTCCCCAATTAGTGGTTTCTGCCGATGGTTCTATGGCGGTTAAACGCCAAATGCAAGTGAATATTACTTGTGATCACCGGATTATTTATGGGGCGGATGCGGCGACATTCCTACAAAGTTTGGCTAAATTGATTGAAACTAATGTTCAGTCGTTGACTATGTAAATTCGTTGTTGGGCTTTAGCCCAACAACAGCCCAACAACAAAACTTAATCATTGGTAAATTATGAAAGCAGTTCTCATGACAGAAGTTGGGGAACCAAATGTTTTACAACTTCAAGAAATACCCGATCCTCAAATTAAATCTGATACTGAGATTTTAGTCCGTTTAAAGGCGGCGGGAATTAATCCGGTTGATACCAAATTACGCAGTCGGGGTACTTTTTATCCCGATCAAATGCCCGCTATTTTGGGTTGTGATGGGGCGGGAATTGTAGAAGCCATCGGTTCAGAAGTTAAAAAATTTCAAGTCGGAGATGCGGTTTATTTTTGCAATGGGGGTTTGGGTGCAGAAGCGGGCAATTATGCGGAATTAGTTATTATTGATGAAAAATTTGCCAGCTTGAAACCCCAAAGTTTGAGTTTTGTGGAGGCGGCGGCGGCTCCTTTAGTTTTAATTACCGCTTGGGAAGCATTGTATGATCGGGGACGATTACAACCGGGACAAAAGGTGTTAATTCATGGCGGTGCGGGTGGGGTGGGTCATATGGCGATTCAGTTAGCCCTATTACAAGGAGCAGAAGTTGCCACAACCGTTAGTTCCGCCGATACTGCGACTTTGGTGCAGGAGTTGGGGGCAGATTTAGTGATTAATTATAAAGAAACTAATTTTGTCGATCAAATATTAGAATGGACGGGGGGAGAAGGAGTTGATTTAGCTTTTGATACTATTGGCGATGGGGTTTTTTATCAAACAGTTTTTGCGGTTAAAAATTATGGGGATTTGGTAACTATTTTAGAACCCGATCCAAAATTAGGAAATTTGAAAGAAGCTCGGTTACGGAATTTAAGAATTAGTTTGGAGTTGATGTTAACGCCGATGTTACAAGNTCGGGTTCATGATCAATTGGATCAAACTAAAATTCTGCAACAATGCGCTCGGTTAATTGATGAAGGGAAATTAAAAATATTAGTCAATAAAACTTTTCCCTTAGCATCAGCATCGGAAGCTCATCAACTATTAGAAGCCGGAGGAATGAAGGGTAAATTAGTCTTAACAATAGAATAATTGAGATAAACAGTAGAGACTGAGGATATGAATTGCACAATATAAATCTCCGTTCCTATCCTCTGTCTAATTTTAATTGATAATAAACGCAGAAACTAAGTTCGATAATCTTTCACATAGAATTTACCATATCTAATGTCAAAATACCCCTATATTTATTGACAACTAACTCCATCATTTCTAGCCATTGAGAACCTATTAAAATTTCAGGCAGTTCATCGCCAACATGAACTGGGATAATAAATTCTTTTCCATCCAGAATCACTTTGCCTTCATAGATATCAAAAAACTCATCTCCCNGCGCTGTCTGCATCTCGACTTGGGGAGCAATTAAAGACCATTGTAAGGCTTGTAGGTCTTGAGAATTAATCGCCAGCCAACCTGTGGTAAAACCAGTGTCGAACAACACTTCTACTGGAAAGGATTCACCATGAGTTGCAATTAATTCAATTTCAAAGAATAACTGCCCATTTTCACCAAATGTGCCTGCGATCATATCATGCCACAGGTTCCTCTTTCATTGAGACGAAATGCGGTCATTTTAATATCTTGTTCGCCATAAATCTCGCGTATTTTTTCAATTAACTTGGGTAATTGGGGTGCAATTAAATAATCTTCACTATCAGGTTCGATAGCAATGAAATAATTATAATATTCATCTATTAATTGGGGGCGTAGTCTTTCAAATATCGCTCGGCAACGCAGACCTAATTGAGTTCTTTCTGCTTTGCGTTTTGCTAATTCTTCGGGGGGGATGGTATTTGCTTTTGAGATTCTACCCCGTCTTACTTGTCGCTTCTCTGATAAGTTATTCATGTTTTTGATAAAGTAAATTCCACTATAGCAATCCTAAATCAGTTGTAATATTTCCATCTATCTCGACCCCTCCCAACCCTCCCCTTAGTAAGGGGAGGGCTAGGG
>JGI24766J26685_10000109_pt1 | contig 19330 bp, 19 predicted proteins | sample SanBayMetagenome_FD_26685 | JGI IMG/M metagenome (IMG submission 26685)
GGTGATTTAAATCCTTGCTTGATTTCAGAGTGCTTCATTACATAGAGCCACTCATCTATTTCGCTATTAATCACATCATCAAACATTGGCACAGAGATAAAAAAGTATTCAGGNAATACATTAGGNNTATTGAATATTACTAGTCCCTCATTGGCAATACTTACGTCTACTGGATGCTTGGTATCTACTTCATGAATAATAGTCTTGCCGTGGTATATTGGTTTTTCCATCCCTTTAGTAGAAAAATACAGCAAGCTAATATGAAATATCTTCTTTATCGTTGTGTAATCCTGACTTCCATATATTCCGTCAACTACTAGTCTTGAGCTATTAAAACACGCCTTGTGCATGAAATTCGGTGTATAGGCTCTCTCTATCTCAACAATATATTTATTACCGTCTGCATCTTCTACTACAAGATCAGCTATAGATTTTTTTAGTTCCAGCTCCTCCTTGTTACTCTCGGTATCAAGCAAGGCATTTATCTTGATTGGTGGATAGCCTTGAGAGGCAAACAATGCTGATATAAACCCCTCAATAATATCGTAATCACCTTTATTCTTCAGTAGGTACTTTATCGCAAAATCAAAGCTGATTAGTGGCTTCTCCATAATAGCATTCTTCTCTATTTAATATTTGGTCTATTGTATAGTAATATTAGTTTTAATGGAAGATATTAACTCTGAAAGTTTTTATAGAAACTATTTGTCTAACAACCTCTTTTATGAGAAACTTACTCAATTCTATTTTCCCCATTTCCTTAAGTATTCTTAAAACTATGAATGATATTACTATTCCTAAGCATTTACTTCTCAATTGGCTATACTCAACCGATAGATCGGTTTCAATAAATAAGTTATCTACTTGGCTAGAGAATAACACTAACGGTCAATGTAAGCTCGTTAGAACAGTAAAACCTTGCAGTGATATCAAAACATATGGATAACTCAATTCCCCGCGCTAAAGCTTCTTAAAATGGCTTTACCTATCATTTCTTTATTGGGCGTTAAGAAGAATATCACTCTTACCAATTAAAACTCATTCTAAGCCTCATATAGCGTCTATTTTTACTTTAAATATGAATCTCTATTAAAACTAATCTATCACTCTAAAAACCTATTTAAAACCGTTTTTAGCTATGTTAGGTCTTCTTAGCTGAACAGTTATCACTCATACCTAAATTTTAAGGACTTTTTCTTTTTTTTTCAATTTCTACCAGAAAATTTTTATCCGCTCATTTCGCAAGCCAATATTTTTTATTTTCTCAACTTTAAAATCTTTTGACGCTTTTTCTACTAACCCCAATATAGTAGTTTTTGCGTCATGGGTTTTAATAAACACTAGTGTTTATATAGGCTACGGGGTTTTTCACTTGTAGGGTAATTCACCATTTTTAACAAAAAATTCTCCAATTACCCTACAAATCTATCAATTATAATACAGGCAATTCATGGTGCGTATATTCATATACTTGAGAGTATTTATTAGTGTCGTAATTATCCAATTCATCCTCATATATAACAGCTCCTTGTTTTTTATCTCTCGTCTTACCGTACTCCATTATAAATTGTATCTTACCGACTAACATTAATCGTTGATATCGCCGAGCCTGTTTTATGGTATCAAGGTATCTTATTGTACTAGACTTCATACTCCGACTTAAATTTCTATGTATATCAAACCCTTTAATTCCTAATTCCTTATCCCCTTTTAACGGATCAATAACACCTTGCGTTATCATATGGTCAATCGTATCATTCATCACTTGAACGTTGCATGTACCGTCATCATTGATAAAAAATAGTTCAAACGTTAGACCGTATTTGTTTTTTAAACGATCAGTAGCCTTTTGCCATGATGAATACTGCTTGTTTGTCCTGAATTTAAATCTCGATATCTCAAATAATTGCTTTATAACCAGCTTATATGACGTATCCCCAGAATTTAAATTAGTATATTTATACGTCTTATTGTAACTCTGTACCCAGTCCTTTGTTTTTATTATTATTGAAATTGCAAAAGGCGGCATCAAAGGAACTCTACTAGCATCTTTTTTTAATGCTTCAAATACCATTTCAGACGGAGATAGTTTTTTGTAAAAATTCTCATCTAATACCAACAACCCTTCCTTATCCAAGAAAAAAGCCGTATGGGCTTTCAATAAGTAACCTTCACTATCCTTCTTTGTTTCATAGCTCCGATTGATCGTTTTACTCTCTCCTTTGTAATTAACATAATTATAATTTGATTGCCCGGTAAACGATGCCTCACGCAAAAAGTCCTTTACCTCAAAACTAAAATTTCCCTTACGGGTAGTATACTCAGGTGTAGTCCCGTCTTTTTTCGTTATGACAAATCCCTCTTCATCGGTCTTTAACTGCCTAACTACTTTATTCATCAGATCATTACTCGGAAAACATTCCTGTATATGTTCAAGTGCTAGCTTCGCTATTATTTTTTTATAACCCTCCTCTTCATAATACTCATCGTCAACCAACCACAGTTTTGTTTCTTCATTATAAACAATCGGTTTCTTATTCCTGCTAATCGGCTTTAATGTCCACTTATCAGCATTTGTTAATTCTCTATTAGTACGTTGGTAGGCTCTCACAAAAGCTAAACTATCTAATTTCTTGTAAACAGGGTGTGGTACTTTATTGACGTCAAATATTCCTCCGTCTGTGATCGTTTGTATCAGATTTAGAGCCTTCTCGGCATAGTATATACAGCATCTAACAGCTCCCGTAATGTTATTGGCAAATACTATATTACTCATCGCAAAACATTTCGATACATTCACCCCGTAGCTCGTATTACCAATCAATTTAAATAGTGAATCCAAAGATTTGATCTTTTTCTTCTTGTAAATACTTCTAGAGGTGCGAATAATATCGATTAAATAAGTGCCGTAATCAACTTTAAAAAAATAATTAAACGGTCGCATTATTTCCCGATCGGAATACTTCTCATCAAACTCATATGTCCCGTTAATAATTCCCGCTTCATGTTCGGCAAGTTTTTGCCGGTATTCTTCAGGACTGGATAATTCCATTGACGGCGGATAAAAAATAAAAGCTTTTACCACTATATTATCTAAAAAGTCGTCTCGCTGCCTTGGGGAAAATTCTTTTAATATCACCTCTAATATTTGTGGAGTAATTGCTCCGTCCTCAATCTCCCTAGTTAGTATCTTGTTTTTAGTACTTTCAAGGTCATGCTTTAAACTTTTATATACATCATCCTCACCGCTATCATTCTTACGTTGGTGCTTAAACCATTTTACCCCTTTCGAGGAATCCATAAAGGATACTATCAAATCCTGCTCATATTTAAGTTTTCCTTCCACCCTCATATAATAATTATCATCTCTAAGCTCTTTCCGATATTTTTTTATGAATTCTCTTAGTGTAATACAATCTTGCCTAGGAAAAATACGAATACACGGACTACCTACATGACAAGAGAGATTACTCATGATGGAGGTATACGCTCCGCTAATATCAATATCGCATAAAGTATAGTCCTTCGAAAATTTCGGTAGGGATGGAATATTACAATAACATCTTCCTCCATCACATTTTGATAATAAATACCGGTTGTAACTTTTGGTGTTACCGTTGAATAAAGTTAAATTATGTTCCAAGCTATACTCCTGCAAATACTTTGGACTACCAAGTAAAGTATGATCGGCGTAAAAAGCTTCTAACTCCTCCTTCCTCATATTATCTCTTTCAAAAGCACTTATTCCCGTCAATTGAAACATTTTACTCTCAACAATTCCATAAACAGTACCCCCAATAGTTAGCTTTAATTCCTTAAAATATGACTCTATACCAAGTATCCTATACATCTCCTTTAGTTTCTCATTATATGCTAAGAGTGCCTCATATAGCCTGATATCTCCTAAAGCATACTCATGGTATAGTTCAGGCTCAAATAAGAGGGCCTCGATCATTCTTGATTTATACATGTCTAAGGATTTTTTATAACCGTTCTCAATTCCCGTATTAATGTATAAGTCATTTAATGAAGTTATCCCGTGCATCGCTGTTAAATCAATAATACCAAGTTTAACCTTATACAATATCCCGTTATGAGTAATAATCCACGGCAGAATAGCTCCTCCCGTATACCTTCTAATATCAGAATTCGGTTCTTCCACGTAATCAACCGATTTTAGTCTCTTATCATGGGTCAGTTTGCCTCTTTTAATTAGATTTTTTACGTCCTCCTGTAATTCCCTATCCGGAAAAACTTTCAAAATATCAGCTATCCCGTAAAACGTAACAAAGTTTATCTTATGCGTCTTCAATCCATGGCTCTTTTCCTTATATAAATCATAATCATCAAATCTCTCAATGCTCGACTTCACTCCTTTACTTGCCAGCTCGTCCAGTAAAACACAACCGCTACTCATGACCGGATACTCTCTAAAAACTTTCCCACTATCAGGGTATGACTGGCGGTATTGCTCTCTGATATAATTAGCTTCAGGTGATAAAAAGATTTGGCCATTCTCATTTGATAGAGCATTCTTTATTTGAGCAGAAATTAAAAAACTGGAAGATAATTTTAAATCGTTACCGATAGCATCCAATATAAGGTCATAATCAATATCACCAGTCCCGTCCTTGATTAATAGATGTTTATAAAAGCTCGGTGATCTGATGAAATGTAAAATATTGATACTATTGTTTTCCTCTAAATCAGCTCGTAGGTTATTGAACAAATTAACATAGCTACCTCTATCAACAAAATTTTCATCTTCGGAGATTTTAGCAATGCTTGCCTCTACTCCAACATAATCTTGATACTCCGTATCAATAACACTCATTGTAGCTATGTTATCTGCCTTGCTAATTTTAATCTCAAAAACATCACTACTTTGAATGATGCTATTACTAGTCTCCTTGGTATCTTTATAAAAGCAATTCTGCTCCGGATTTAAAATAAACCTAAGGTCTTCACTAGCCGATATGTTATTACAGGTCATAACTTCCTACCCCCCTTATCCTCTAGCTCGGGAGTAAAAAATACCCATTCCTCTGCTTCAAAGTCCCAATAACACTTTTCTGTAACAATCTTAAAATCTATACGTTCTTTACCTTCTAATACCTCTTCGTAGGTATCTTCATTACCCTTTAAAAATGACATGATTATTTACCTTGTCTTTATTTTAGTAAAGACTTGGAAGCTAGACTTTATATTGAATTGGAAGGTTTTTTATTTAGGCTAAAATATGTAATTAAACTTGTATTACTATATCATTTATGATATACTGGTATCAAAGATCATCATTGACATTATTAGTAATTTACTGTCTCATTATACATAAGAAGTAGTTATAAAAACCTTCTGAAAGAAATAACAAAAATAAAGTTTGGTCGACTCCTTTTGTTAATTCTTTAATCATCTTGTTATAAAGTTAACTTCTAAAACTTTAGGTTCATAATTCCTCTGCGAAATAATTCTCGCAGAGATGAACTTACTAAGTATTATACCATAGTGTTTTTATTTAGTGGGATTCTCGTACTTTTTCTAAACCCCAAGGATTACCTATGCTTGAAGGTGTTAGTCCTCTCGCTTAAAAAAAATTGCTAAATTGTTACACTGAAAAATAATTTTTGATGAATAGAGAGTGTTTTTTCTATTGCTTGAATTAGATTTTGTAATAACATTTCAAATGTGATTTTTCATACGTTAGCCTATTTTATTTATAAAAAAAAGACCTCTATAAGTTAATTATAGGGGTCTTTTTCTTGGTGCTAAACTAAGTAATCAATACCATCCTATCCCGATGTTATTAACTTCTTTAGTTAAATTGCACATGTACCTCCTTAAGGTATCCTAATTTGCAATATTTTTCATAACTGATAAACTTCAGTCCATCGTATAACCGTACATTGCGATATTCTATAATCTTAGCAAGAAATGAAACTGACTGTTGCCCTGCTCCACTAGCTACCAGTTCAAATAAAAACTCTGTTGTCTTATTCCGGTTAATTAGTGCGTAATCGGCAAACGGTTTTTTAGAAGAAGTCTGTTTGTATAAATCCCCAATCAATAGCATTTCGTGAGGCCTCTCTTTAAAGTCTATCTCTTCAACTATCTTCCCAATAGTTCCTCTAAAATACTGTAGGTTGTTATCTAGTATTTTTTTCTCCATCTTTAACATAACCTAACCTCCATATTTAACTTTTTTGCAATTTATCAACTATCTCAAAAACAGATATCTTTTGAAAACCATTCGGCTTACTCTCACCGGGCAAGTTATCTATTACCTCCTCGGAAGTTGTTCCATAAACAAAAACTCTCTCTCCTTTAAGGCAAGCTTGAACGCTAATTCCTCTTAACTCCAAACCCACACTTTCAGCAATTTTTTTGATACTATCCCAGTAATTCGTCTCTATCCATTCCTTCATAAAACTACTCGGTACTTCTAGTGTGATAAACTTATCACATTCATCTAAAAAAATTATGAGCTTACTAAGCCAATTTCGATAGATATGCTCATCGTAAATGTCGATTAGCCGACGGCAAATTTCTCCCCATTCCCCTTTCGGTAGTTCTATGGGTTCTGGTTTTAATGCAACAGATCGACTCTCCCGTTCCTGATTTTCATTATTGTTTACCGGTATATTAGCCTTAAATCTGAAGCCAATATTGCCCGTCTTAACTGCGTCATGAAGTTCGTGTTTTAAGGCTTTAACCATATAAGAAATAAACCCTCTCCTGTAATTGAATACAGGTCTTCGCCTATGGTCTCTCGACATCTTCAAAACTAGCTGGGTAATGAAATTATCAGAAAAAGGACGCCCTGATTTAGAGCGTAACTCATCGCAAGTACTACCGTCAATTAGATGTAACATATCAGCTAAAGTCTTCGGTTTAGTATAAGCAAAAGGCTTGTATACCCTCGCTTTTAGTTCTCCTCTAGTAGCCTTTTTTCGCTCGTTAGGTAGTTGTTTTTTGAACTTAGCAGATTTATCAGACTCTTTTGATAATTCTGTTATTTGAGTTGTGCTATTTTTATCACTTTGTAATTCTTTAGAATTTTGTAAAGAATTAGATTCTATATCTATATTCTTTTTATTATTTTCATACTTATTATAAGAAGTCGGACAAAAATGTCCGAGATTAACCTTTTTGTAATATTTGGAAATTCCAAGAATAAAACCTGTTTGACTAGTAGCTTCAAATATATATACCTTACTTTTATAACCTTCCGCAGTTTTAGTACGTTTTTTCCATTTACTTGAGAATATGTGAGAAATGTTTTTACGAATTCTAAGTAATTGTCTTTCTGAATCAATACCTAATTCTTTAAATAAGATTTCTTTAGTAAGGTATGCTTTTTCAAGAGGTTTACTATGAGTAAGTCCATATATTAAAGCTATAAGCTCAACATCCGTTTTTGATAGATTATTTGTAGAATTATAAGCTTTAATTGTTTTCCACTTCTTTTTATAAAGAAAAAATTGCTCTTCTTCCTGTTCCGAGCAAAAGTCAGTGTAATATTCCCATCCACTAGGATAAATAGGTCTTTGGGCTTCCTGCTCCCGTTTTAATTGTGATCTTGCCACATCTATAGCCTTGTTAAATTAATTAAAATTAATTCTTAAGACTAAAACTAAAAAAGATGTTGACTCTTAGGTAATATTCCCCTATTCTAAAACCACATCTATTTAGTTTTAGTTAAAAAAATTAAAGGTTGTTAACTAGTCGCAATGACAAGTTGGTTTAATACTAGATGAGTTTATATAACAGTATCCTGGCAGATGTGTAATAAAACTATCTAATGGTTTTTTCAATTTCTTAAATCTTATTTCAACATAAGATATCCCCTTTTTATGTTATCTATATTTAATAGAAGGTAAAGGTATTGGCTTTTAATGTCAATAACTTAAATTCTACTCCAAAAAAACTTATTAAATTATAGGTAACAATGACTAACTCACTTGATTTATTAGAGCCTAATCTTTTATTAGAAGCTATTGATAGCTATGATTATTATACACCAGCACAAAGGTTAATATTACAAATAATAGTTCAAACTTCTATTGCAGGAAGTAGTAAAATAACCACATCCTTTATAGCCGAAAAGGCAAAAGTTTCTCGTACTGCTGTATATAAAACTTTTAAAAAACTTATAGATGAAGGCGATATTTCATTTGATACTCATAGTAAAACGAGGCAGCGTAGTATATTATTAAATATTAATTCGATGCAAAAAATAGTTTCGTTACACTTATCTAAACAAAAAATAAAACCTAAAGTATGATTAAAGTTAAATAAAAGAAAAATATAAGTTGACAATGTAATTTCCATACAATATACTAATCTATAAGTAAGGCATAAAAAAACGCCTGAAGCTTAGGACTTCAAACGTTTTTGTGTATTACTTATTTGAGAATATTTTGCCTGTCGAAAGTAAAAATATTCTCAAACTTCATCAATTCAACTTCTGAAAGAGAATTATATGTATAATAGCAACAAATCCACCTTAAGTAAAGATACATTCTTTAAGGTGCAAACTAAGACCAATATCAATTCCATAAATAATATATCACTAGAAGTACTAAGCGTTGCCAAAGCTAAAGAAGCTTTGCAAAAAATGTTAAATAAAAACTCATCCTCTTTATTTTCTGTAACAAAAAGAGCAGAGGTATAAGATGGGTTTAATTAAAGATCATTTTATACCTCGTGAAGAAATATCCAACCTTCTTTGGGGTATGGATAGCGAAATATCAACACACAGCTTGTCAATGTGGTTAAAATCAAAGACCAATAATGAGTTCGTGGTAGTACCGAGGGAGTTTGTCTATATGACAGTGTTGTTTTTTGAAAACATGGCAGAAGGATATAAGGATAAAATACCTCATTTTGAGGAAATGATAAGAGACTTAGCTACTATAAAGAATTACTTATAGTAATAAAGGAATTGAACCAAGAAACTATATTTCTTGTCAATAATTGGTACTGTTGATCTTTTTTATTTTGAGATAAATGTCATAAATGTTATACAGTTAGCCTAACATTTAGAAAATCTCAATCAATTAACTGGTTAGAAATATGACAATAAAAAAAGTAACTATTCTTTTAGCGATTTTGCTTATTAATAATACTATAGTTTTTGCAGATAGTGATTCAAAGGAAGAAAAAACTACCAATTTTATTGTTACTCCTGCCGTAGCTTACAGATATGATGTTTTTAAGTGGTCTATTCCTCATAGTGAATTTACAAATAAAAAGTTATCAGAACTTGTTTGGAAAAATCGTATCCTACAACCTAGTATTAAAATAGAAATTGAACCTAAAGCAAACCAATTTACTTTTTTAGGACAAATTAAATATGGTTATATTTTAAAAAATCTTAGTGAGAATTGGGATTATGATTGGTATGTTGCTCCAGATAAAACGGGTAATATAATATCAGGACTATATTCAAAAACTAAATCAGCAGTTAAAGGTAATATCCTTGACTTATCAGGAGCTATTGGTTATTCGCTAAATTTATTTAATAATAACCTATTAACTTTTTATCTTGGTTATGATTATACAGATTATAGAAATAAAGATTATGGTGCTCGTCAATTAGCTGGCAATCAAAATTGTATAGTAATTCCTTTTAATCAACTTCTTAATAAATATAATTTTACTACCCAAAGTCCATGGGTTGGCTTATCGGTGAATGTTACTTTACATGAGAAGTTTACAATTATTCCAACAATTAAATTCTATTCTTTTAAATATGTTGGAAAAGCTTATTGGCTACTCCGAAGTGATTTAAAACAAGACCCAAGTTTTAAACATAATGCTAAAGGAGTCGGCTTAGGGTTTGATGTAGATTTTATTTATAAATATAGTGATAGTTTTGATTTTAAAATTAATCTGGAAGTTAAAAACTTAAAAATGAAAAGTGGACAAAAACAAACGTTCTTTGTAGCTGATTATCGTAACCGTGCAATAGGTGATACTGGTAAATTATTTGACTTAAGTTTAATATCATCTTCAATTACTGCTGGATTTAGATATAAAATGTAAAATACTATAAATATGGTCTTTTAGACACAATCCAATAGTTATTTCTATTTAGTTAATAAAATACTCGTTTTTTAAACTGTTGTTTATATATACAATCATAATAATTAACCAAAAAGTATTAGGTATGTTATGAAATCACATTCTGTTGAAAATATCCCAGCTGTTAAAAGATTAAGTGATTTTTTTATTCAGCACAATATAGCTCTTCCTTCAACAATAAAAACAGATATAGAAAGTGTACTTGAAGGGATAGAAAGGTTAGATGGAGAAGTTAAACAAAAAGAACAACTATTAGTTCAAAAAGAAAAGGAATTAGTACGTTTAAAGTCAATTACCGATAATAGTTCCAAGGTCGCACGTGATATTATTAGTGAAAGTAAAAGCAATCTTGATCAAGCCGTATCTTTACATAAATCAGGGAATTTTAGCGAAGCATTAAAATACACTGATCTAGCTCTTTATAATATAGGAGATATCAATAATTTTGGAGTCAAAACAGTAGAACAGGCAAACAAATTATATCTTGAGAGACTAGGACAATATAAGGATAGCGCAACAAAAAGAGATTATTTTTATAATCAAGGCGTAATCAATGGAGTTAATGCTTTCTCATGGGTTAAGGATAATCCAACACGTGATTTTTACTCGTTTTTTAGAGATACTTTAAAAGTTTCAGATAAATCACCCGAGAACGTTAATCTAATTCAAAATAGGTTATACAAAAATTTACCAAAATATTTAGAAGAAGCACACAGAGCCAATAGTTTTTACAGTGAATATAACAAATATTATGATGCGATGACGAAGTTACAGCAGGTCATAAATATTTATAATATCAAAGCTGCTTCTAGCAAAGGTTTAGAAGATTATGAAGATGCGTTGAAAAGTTGTGAGATAGCTCTTGAAATAGATCCAAAGAATCTTACCCTATCTAATTTAAAAAGTGCTGTTTTACAAGAAAAACAAGTTGTAGAGGCTAAGAAGTTAGAAGAAGAGCAGTTATTAGTCAGTCAAACTCAAGAAATAGAAAAATTAAAAGAGCTTCTTGCTCGTAAGGAAGTTGAAACTCAAAAACAAAACAAATTGTTGACTCAAAAGGAATTAGAAAAACAAGAGTTAATAGCACAAAAAGAGAAAGAAAAGAAAGAATTATTGACTCAAAAAGGAAATGAATTAGCCAGTAAGGAAAAGGTTTTAATCGATCAGCATACAAAAGAAACAGGGGCTCTAAAAGCTTTACTGGCTCAAAAGGAACTAGAACATCAAGAATTGCTTGCTAGAAAAGATAAAGAAGTTAAAGAGCTAGAGAAAGTTAAGAATGAACTCTTAAAAAAAGAATTATTTGATATTTTACCTCAAGTTTATCCGTCAGCTAAAGATTCTGGTTATAATAAACCATTTGCGGAGTGGGATACTAGTTGGTGGGGTAAGAAAGTTATAGATGCAGGAAATTTCGAAGAAATAAAACGTTATTTACCAGAATTAAGAGAAAAAGCAGCAAGGATAAAGGAAGAGAACTTAAAGAAACAAGCTAAGGTGTTAGAAAATACTAAAAAGTTAGAAGAAGAGAACCTGAAGAAAGAAGAGTTATTAGGTAATAAAGATAAACTTCTAAGCGATAAGGAACAGGAAATAGCTAAAGTTAAAGAACTGCTTAGCATTAAAGAAGTTGAAACCAAAGAGCAGAACAAATTATTGACTCAAAAGGAATTAGAAAAACAAGAGTTAATAGTACAAAAAGAGAAAGAAAAGAAAGAATTATTAGTTTTGAAGGAAAAACAAGCTAAGGAGTTAGAGAATGCAAAAAGGTTGCAGGAAGAGAATATTAAAAAAGAACAGTTGTTATCGAATCAAAATAAGCTTCTAAGTGATAAGGAACAGGAAATAGCTAAAGTTAAAGAACTGCTTAGCATTAAAGAATCTGAAACTGAAGAATTGCTGGCTCGGAAAGAATTAGAAAAACAGGAGTTGCTAATCCAAAAAGAGAGAGAAAAGGAAGAATTGCTAGCTCAGAGAGATAAAGAACTTCAAGAGTTAGAGAAAGTTAATAACGATGTTTTAATAAAAGAATTTATTGAGATTTTGCCTCAAAGATATCCAGATCTTTATCCTAAGAACTTTGCAGAATGGCCTCATGATATTTGGGGTAAACAGGTTGTAGATGGAAATGATATTGAGGCTATTAAGCATTATTTACCTATTTATAGGAAAGAAGTAATAGAAAATTTAAACCAATTAATTTTAACAGAAAGAGCAAAAATAGAAGAGTTATTAGTTGAAAAGGCGAATGTACAACAAAAATTGATTGATAAAGATAATCTTTTAAGTGATCAAACTGAAGATATCGAAAGGATTAACGTATTACTTGAGACTAAAGGAATAATAATTCAAAGATTGGAACAGGAAAAAGAGATATTACAAACAAGGCATGATATTTTAGATATGAAGATGCAGTTAACGGTGAAAGAATTTACAGTTAGAGAAAGAGAAAAAGATAAAGCGTTGCTTGAAAAAGATACTGAATTAAAGAAATTAGCTGAGAGTAGCAAATTACTAGCTGATTATCAAGAAGAGATGTTAAAGTTCAAAGAACTTTGTGCGATTAAAGATGCAGAAATTAGAGAAAAAGATGAATTATTAAACCAGAAAGAATTAGAAAAACAAGAATTGTTAGTTCAAAAAGAAATAGAAAAAGGTGTATTAGTAGATGATTTACAAGAAAAGCTTCATTTTAAAGATAGTGAAATTTTAGGTTTACAGATGATGGTTAATGACATGAATTTAGCTGGTGAATATCATATAGTAGAACTAAATGATTGATTTTTATTTCTTATATTATGTAAGGCTCTATTTATTTGATTGGATTGAATAGAGCCTTGGTTTTAATCATGTAACTAAAAATTTAAATACCTCGTAGCAAATAAGCTACGGGATATTCGTTTTTTTAATACCGGTTTTTATAAGATTCATAAAAATCTTCCTTATCTTTTTCGTCTGTAGGATGGGAGAGACAGTCGTTGTCTTTAAGGTAAGATAGGGCTTGCGTCATGGTGTCAACTAGGTCTCTTGCCTCGGAGTTAGGAAAGGTTATTACCGACTCTAAAAATTCATCGGCGAAGGGAAGTAGTCGATCGTGATCTTTTTCTTCGGTCGGGAGGTAAAGGAGACCACATTCGATACTTGCGGCTACTCGTTGAACTCTGCTTGTTTTATCACCTTTTGGGGTATAAGGGGTAGCGGGGACGCCTGCAAGCCTTAGATCACGAATTAAAGGATCGCCTGTTGCTTTAGCTTCTATTAAACAGCGATCTACTCTTCTTTGGGCAGGAAAGGGGTTTTTATGCTCACCGGTATCTTTATAATCTTTTGCTAAGCGCTGTGCTCTTGATCGAAGTTCCGGATAGCCGACACGTCCCCGCCACATAGAGATTAGAATTACTTTATAGAGACCTTCTTCAGAATTTTCACCCCAGATACCCCAAGTAGTACAGGCGGAATAAGCGGCGGTAGGATTATCTGAAATCGCCGTATCCCAGCTCTGGATAATATAATCGAATTTGGGAAGGAACGAGGACGTCCATTTTTTAAACCAATTTTTTTGAAGGATACCGCCTCCCAGCGGTGCGGGTCTTTGTTGATACTGACCGGCATAACCGTAAGAACCGAGATCGTGCTTGTAACGGTTAATTTCTTTGAGTGAAAACCTATTTTTTGATAGAAGCTCACCGTCTTTACATCTTGGGTCTTGCCAGATTTTACCGTTGGTTCCCGGAAGGATAATAGTTTTGGATTGACGTTGTTCTTCAAACTCCATAGGTAGAATAAGCTTTATCCATTCATTATTGATATCGCCTGCCATGATATGACCGGATAAATCTTTTTCATGTATTCTTTGTTGAACGACAATACGAACATCGTTTTTAGGATTGTTTAAGCGGGTAGACCAGACTTGATCCCACCATTGATTGACACGTTTTCTAAAAGCTTCGCTATTACCGTCGGCGGCGGAATTGGGATCATCACAAATTAGGATATTGCCGCCTTTACCGGTATTTACGGCATCTACGGAGGTAGATATACGGCAACCTTTTTTATTATTTTCGAAAGTTATGACGGCGGATTTATCTTTAGCTATTTGGTAAATATGCCCCCACCTTGAAAGAAACCAATCGGACATGATAAGCCTTTTATTTTTAAGGGCATGTTCATTGGAGAGAGAAGAGGCATAGGAGGCGTACATAAATTTTTCTTCTGGGTTATGAAGCCAGACCCAAGCGGGGAATGCTACGGAAATAAGACTTGATTTACCTGTGCGTGGAGGGACGTTAATAAGTAAATTTCTAATATCACGGGTAAAACATGCTTGGAGATGATCGGCTATAGCCTCGATATGCCAATTATCTACAAATGGGGTATCCCCTTCCATGATAGGCCATGCTTGTTTAAAGAATTCGTATAAAGAATCTTTAGCAAGGATTACCGACTTTTTATATTTTAGATCGTATAATAACCCTTCTAATTTATGAGATTCGAATTTTTGGAATTCTTTCATGATAGTTAGGGTTTTTTTTCGATTAGTTTACGAGTATTGGGATTTTCAAGAAAATCGATAATTTTATCTAATTTTGAGAGGTCTCCATCTAGTATATCTTTTTGCTGCCTATCATTGTAATCCTCGGAGATTCTACTTTTTAACAAGAGTTTAACGATATCAAGGGTAGTATCTTCACTTAGGATGTTAGTAGACATTATTTTACGGATAAGATTTAGACCGGTTGTTTCGAGATCATTTTTATCGTTAGAGAAGGAGAATTCTGATAAATCTACGTAAGGTCTATAAGCGAGATCAAATAAGGTTTTAATAACATCGATATCCTGTTTTGGAGTTTTAATATCCATATTTATTTTAGATAGATTGACGTAGATAAGATCGATTAACTTATTCTGAAACCATAAAGTTTTATCGAAAAGGGATTTATCTTTAAAATCGTCAGGTATTGACTGCTGATCTGAAGGAGGTGTAGGGTTGATATTATTTTGCGGATTAATTATTGGAGTTTCTTGCTCTAATACAAAATCCAATAAACAATAATCACGATGTTGCTCGAGGTAATATTTAGTGGGAACATTTTGAACGCCAAGGGTATGGAAATCCTGGATTATTTCCTTTATGCGAATGTTCTCCTTTAGTTTGGTATTAAAGCGTAGAGCGATATCGGGATATTCATTTAGGATATCACATACTACGCAATTTTTCTTTTTTTGAGACATTTACAACCTCATTATTGCCGGCAAATCTTTTAGCGGCATAAGCTTTTACATTGTGCGAGCTGGTTAATTTAAGTTTTGTGTGGTGTTTATTGATTATATCGGCGTTATTTTTCAGGCCTCTAACTATAACGGATTTAGCAAATTTATGGGGTTGAAGATTAGCGGATTTCATTTTTTCTGCGTCAGCTGCGAACCTTGCTATTGAAGTCTGATTGATAAAGATGCGGTATAGATGCTCATTTTTATCGTTATAGGAGATCATGGCATTGATAACTTCATTGATTAAGTTATCGGATTTAACGGTTTTAGCGTTGTTAAGGAGACCTTTTTTATTAGCTTTTTTTATTTTTTTGATGTAGGAGATTAGAGCTTCTTCGCAGATGCGAGCTACCGGCAAACCTTGGATTTGAGAAATACTCTCGATATCTTTACTATAGTTGTGCATAATGTTATCGGATTTGATTAGAGTTAATAGGTAATTAATGAACTCATCATTGGTCAGATTCTCGTTTTTAGCTAGATAATCATTTTTGGCATGATAGAACTTATCTTTTGCTTCTTTAGTAACGTTAAAGGTTATTTTACCTGAAGATACATTTTTTTTACTGACCACAAAAAGCTCCTTAAATTGATATGATGAATAGTAGGGTATCATATATAAACTAGTAGTTCAATAATAAACCACTACATGATCTTATATTTTAAGTAACTAAGACAAGTATGAATATCATTCTGGCTATGACCTAATATTTTAGTATAAAAAAGCGTATCATGTTCTCGCTTATCTAGGCAGAATCGCTCATAAGCGATAGGAGCATAAATAGCACGAAGGTCTTTAGGGGTGATACTGCCTTCAACAAAAGGTTTATATTTTTTAACGACATTACCCATATTGGGGGCGTAATTGGCACTAAAGCCGTAAGGGTCGTCTATATATTTAGGAAAATCTAGCCGAAGATTATCGAGGGTTTTGATAATAACTTTAGCATCATGGAGAACGGGGATAGTATAGGTTAGATCAGATAATTTATTTTTTGTTTTTAACTGTCCGGTAAAGAGGACGTGATGATTATCAATAAATTCTAATTTGGCGGTACAACCTATTTCAGCGACTCTACGACCTGTAAGAGCAGATAGGGCGAGTACTCTAGGCATGTAATGAGGGGATTGTAATTCTTCAACTGCCTTTTTAATAAAGCCGTCAACATCTAGTATATATTTTCTATCTTCGGCACTGCGGCGTTGATTAACTTTTAAAGTATAATCTTCGTTAATCTGATTGTTTTCAAATTCATTTAATCGTAAGGCGTTAAGTATGAGAAGGAATAAAGAATAATTTTCTTTTAAATAAACAAGAGGGAGGCCATTTCTTTTAGCCGACTCTATAATAGCGTCATTGGTAGGATTATCGGAATTTATTTGTTTTTTTAGTAATTTGATATCTGCGATGGCGTTATTTATTTTTAAATCTTGGAAATAGAAATTCTTTAAATAATTCCTGTATTTGGTGAAAGTTTTTCTTTGACTGGCAAAGGTTGAATAATTTTCCTTAATAAATTTACATTCTAAAGCACAATAATTTTTAATTTTCTTATGGTCGGTAATTAATTTTAACCGGTCAAAGAATAGAGTTACTCTTTTCATAAAACATCTGGATTTAGATTACATAATAATTAATTGTACATAAAGGATAAAGACATGTAAACAACAAAATGTATAATACACATATAAAAAGACATTATATATTTGACAGTACTAAATATATAGTACATAATAAACATTACATACAATACGTATAGCCATTGATTTAAAAAATTTCATTAGAGGAACATATGAAAACAAAATTTAACATTAATCTAAAAGATATAACCAAGGACTTATCATTAAGTAAATCCAAGGCGATAACAAAGGATACAAACGGATACTTTAGAGGGAAGCTTGATAAAATTGAACTTGTAGAAGTTGATTATAACGAACAGGTTGATATTAATTCCGAGCGTACGGTAGATGAAGGAAGAAAAATACAATTGCGATTTAACTTTTTACTATTTACTGAAGATGAGGGGATGCAGATACCGAAGGTTATATTAGTCGGGACTAATATAAACAAAGAGCCACAAGTGGTTAAATATAAATCACGAGGCAATAAGAAGATGAAAAATGTATTTAATCAATTTACTGAAATATGTATAAGGTTAGGTTTTATAACACCGGAAGAGCTACAAGAGTACGATGAGAACCTAAATACAAAATTAGAAAAATTATTACAGGAATATAACGAGAGAGAGGAAAAAGAAAAAATCTTAATTGCCGCAAGGTTTGTAGAAGGACAAGAGACAAGGATAATTGATATATTTCAATTATCCAAGGTAGATAGAATCGATTACAAAGAAGATATTGCTAAAAGGATACAAATTATTAATGAGGACGTAAATAGAGGTTTAAAGAAATGATAAGAGTAGAAACTGATGAAGCCAAAGCTATTTTGGAGAATCTAGATAAACAGAGTTATAGGCAAGTTGCTATGAATAACGCAGACCTAATTTTAGCTGAATTAGAATATATTAGTGAAAAATACAGTATCAAGCAGGAAGAGTTGGATATAATAGAGAAAATGATTATAGACCAAGCAAGAACTGTTGAAAGGTATCATGATAATTGGCAACAGGTAAATAGCTTACTTACGCAAAAAATCACAGAGTTTAATAGGTATAAAAATAGTGAAGTATAGTGAGTAACTTGCACTATGATGTACCGGTAATATAATTGATAGTTTTGTAGGGTAACTGGGAAATTTTTTATAAAAAAACGTGAATTACCCTACAAACATGAAACCTTGTAGCCCTTATCAGAACTAGGTTTCTTTAAAATCGTTGATGCAAAAACTACTATATTGGGGTTAGTAGAAAATGAGCCAAGAGTCAAAAAATTTAGGAAATAAAAAAATATTAGCTCGCAATAATGAATGGAGAAAAAATTTATTTGTAGGAAAAGAAAAAAAAGTTTTACATGGGGTAAATAATGGGTAAAAATTACATAGCGGGAGTAATTATTATTCTAGTAGTAATATATAACACACCTAAAAACGATTTTAAATGGGTTTATAGCATAATAAACAACCTTTAATAAGGAATTCTATACATAAAAAACTAAATAGATGCTCCATAAGGCTTAGAATTAGCTTTAAAAGCTAAAGAATAAAAAGTTATAGCTTCATGTCAAATTGTAGAATATATCTAAAAGCTGTTTAAAAGAGCGTACGATATGATATATCGCTTGATAAGCGGTTTATGTATTAAAAGCGGTATAAATGACCTATAGGGCTTAGAATCGGATTTATTTCGTAATAAGAATTTAATGAGTAAATATACAAAACAAGTAACTAAGGAAGAAGCTGAAGAATTAAAAGAAATGCGCAAAGCGGCAGGACTTTCTACATATAAAATTGCTGAATATATGCACTGTAAGCACGGTAGAATTGAATTATTGGAAAAAGGAGGAATAGGGGTAGACCTTGATTTTCTAAAGAGATTAAAGAAACGTTATCAGCTAATAATAAAATATAAGAATACTTAAATAAAGATTTAACATGAATATAATAGAAGCCGTAAAAGAGGCATTTCAAGGGAAAAGGATAAGGCGTAAGAGCTGGTTTTATATTGATAAGGACAGGTGTAATTATGTTGCGGGAGTACATGATATTTTAGGAGAGATACCGCACTTATGTCAGTTTTATGAAGGGAATGATAAGGAAAAGAAAACAGCCGTTTTTTTTGATACGGATATCATAGCGGAAGATTGGGAAGTAATAGAAGAAAAAACAAGATGATTAAACCTTAATATCTAGTATCTGGAGTAAGGTTAATATATAATAACAATTAACAGTTAAATAATTTTAAACATTGAGAACGTAATATGGAGAAGCCACTAATCAGCTTTGATTTTGCGATAAAGTACCTACTGAAGAATAAAGGTGATTACGATATTATTGAGGGGTTTATATCAGCATTGTTTG
>JGI24766J26685_10000110_pt1 | contig 19298 bp, 19 predicted proteins | sample SanBayMetagenome_FD_26685 | JGI IMG/M metagenome (IMG submission 26685)
ATTGCTGCCGGTCGAGCGGATGTTTTCGGTGAACACCTGTCCGGTGACGTGTCCGGTGGGATTTTCCGCCACGGCAAAGAGGTTCATTTTCTCGGACTCGAGATGCAAAGTCCACGCGCAGGTTTCCGCATGCGGGCGCGACGCCGCGTGCAGAGTGAGCGCCGCAAGCAGGAGCTTGAGCTTTTCGTCTGCGCCACCGCTGAGCACTACGCCCGTTTGCCCGAGATGAAGATAGACATCCATGAACATCGGTCCGAAGTCGGCCGCGCAAAGCAACGCATTGCGCCCGCGAACAAAACGGCACGCGACCATCACTGCGCCCTCGTCGGTCATCGCATTCACGTCTGGCGTGCCTCGCGCGGACGCTCGTGGCTGCGCCACCAACGTTCCGCGACAGCGCCCCAAAGCGCGTTGATCAGAGAGTAGGCCGCAGCACCCGCAACCAAGCCGGTCACCGCGCAGCCGAGCAGTAGCGGACCGGGCACGCCCGCCGCGAAATCGAGCAAGTTGCCGGTCCCCGCTTGCTCCGGCGCCTGCTGTCCGAGCAGCCACGCCCCGAAGCGGTATTGCCAATAAAGAATGAGCGGCCAAGTCACGGGATTCGTGATCCATACGACCGAGATGGCCGTGGGGACATTGAAACGGCAAAGGTAAGCCGTGATCCCGGAGGGCAGCATTTGGAAAGGAATCGGCATCATGGCCCAAAACAATCCCGCGGCCGCACCCGAGGCAACGCCCTGACGGGTAGGCCGCCATAGCTCCGGCGAAAAAAGACGGTCACCGAGCAACCGGTGGAGCCACGTGCCGCGCACATGCCGCTGCCGGGGCACCTTTTTGAGCCACGGACGGATCCGCGACCGGCGCAGGCGCATCATGCTCATGACCGCGCCCCGGAACCGCTCCTCGAGTTTTCGGGGCTTGCAAAGCCGCGGCAGTCGTTTACAACGCGCATGTCATGAAAAAAATCGAGGCCATCATTAAACCCTTCAAGATGGAGCATGTCAAAGAGGCGCTCGCCGAGATCGGGATCGAAGGCATGACAGTCACGGAGGTCAAAGGCTTCGGACGCCAGAAAGGCCACACCGAGATTTATCGCGGCAGCGAATACACCGTCGATTTTCTGCCCAAAGTGAAAGTGGAGATTGTTGTTTCGGAGGAGAACGTGGCCAAAGCAACGCAAGCCATCGTCAAGTCGGCCAAGACCGGCAAGATCGGCGACGGTAAAGTGTTTGTCCTTCCCATCGAGGAAGCCATCCGCATCCGCACGGACGAAACCGGCGACGCGGCGGTTTGATCTTGTCTTCCACGCAGCCCGCGCGGGTCAATCGCCGTGGATAACCTACAGGCCTTCATCCTCGGCATCGTCGAGGGTCTCACAGAATACCTTCCGGTCAGTTCGACCGGCCATCTGCTGCTCGCGCAGCGGTTGATGGGCATCGAGTCGAGCACCGCCTCCGATGCCTTTGCCATCTGCATCCAAGCGGGCGCCATCGTTGCCGTGCTGGGACTCTATCGTGCGCGCGTCGCGCAAATGGCCATGGGCGTCCTCGGACGCAACGACACCGGTCGGCAACTCCTCATCAACTTGGTCTCCGCTTTTATTCCAGCCGCCGTGCTCGGTCTTTTGCTCGAAAAACCGATCAAAAAATACCTCTTTGGCGGCGATGCGTGGGGCATGTGGCCGATTGTCGCGGCATGGTTTGTCGGGGGCCTGGCCATCCTCGCTGTCTCCCTCTCCCGCAAGCGCCGCGGTGCCTCGCCCGCCACCGGCCTCGATCTCGATCACCTCACCATCAAGATGGCGCTCATCGTCGGCGTTGCCCAATGTCTGGCCATGTGGCCGGGCGTCAGCCGCAGCCTTATCACCATCGTCGGCGGAGTGCTTGTCGGTCTTTCCCTGCCGGCGGCGGTGGAACTCAGTTTCCTGCTCGGCGTCATCACGCTCACCGCGGCCACGGCGTATGACGCGCTGAAGCACGGCTCCGAAATGCTCGAGACCTACGGGGTTGTGCCTTTGCTCATCGGTTTCGGAGCGGCTTGGCTTTCGGCGGTGCTCGCCGTGAAGTGGATGGTCGGCTACCTCAAGTCGCACGGCATGGAGATCTTCGGATGGTATCGTGTTCTTCTGGCCATCGCGGTGGCTGCATGGCTCCTCTGGCCTTCCTCCTGATCTATGGATCCGATCGCACCAGACCTGCAGTCTGTCATTCTCTGCGAAGATGTGCGCACGGAGGTCAACGGCTCGCAGACACTGGTCGGCGTCATCGGCGCCATTCCCGCGCCTCAGGTCCCGATCGGCTTTTTCAAACTGTGCCTGTGGACCCGCTGGTGCGGTGGTATCGGAAGGTTCCACCAGGACTCGCGGTTGCTCGATCCCGACGACGAAACCGTGGCGGAGGCCGCGATCGACTTCCAATTGCAAGAGATCGAGGGTAGTGCAACNAATGTGCATTTTTTCGGAGGCGTGCAGATCAAAAAGTTCGGCGTGCACCACGTGGAGATCCGNCTCGACGGCGACATGCGNATGCGCTTCCCGGTTCCCGTGGTGCGCGTGAACCAGCCGCCCCCCGGAAGTCCTCCCCCGCCTTTCCAGACGCCTCCGGCCGAGGAAGCCTGATTAGAATTCCAAGTCGCTGCCGTCGCGCACCACTTCGACGTGACCGATCTGCGGCAAGGCCTCGCGCGCCGCGGCGGCAATCTCGTCCTCTTGGCCCGCCAGGATTCCCGAGAGGTGGGTCAAAACCAGCTGCCGGATCTGCTTGCCGCGCAGGAACGCGAACAACTCGGCCGGGGCAAAGTGCGAGAGTTCGCAAACCAACACGTCGCAAGGCACGGCAAGTGCCACCGTCAAATCGGAAACCGAGCCCAAATCGGACGAAAAAACGACGCGACGATTGCCGGTTTCCGCAGCAAGACCAAAAACCTCAAAGCGGCCATCGGCCGCGGGATCGATGATTTTCCTCAGGCCGTCCAAGTGCGTCGTGGCAAACGGCGTGACACGAACACCGGGTGCCACATCCTCACTGCGGCCGTCTCGCCACGGACGAAATTCCAGCGCGAATCCAAGCAGCGAATCGGGCAAGAAAACGGCCTCGAGCCAGCCTCGGAGGGGTTGGATCAGNTCGGCGGGAAGATAAACCGGCAGGNATTTGGTGCGCGGCGCCAACCACGAAGATTGCAAGAGCATGGGTAGACCGCCGGTATGGTCGGAATGCCCGTGGGTGATGAGCACAGCATCGATCTCGGCCACCGGCACTCCCGCCTGGCAGAGCCTTTGGCTGCAGGGCTCACCGGCATCGATCAAGACCTTTGCCTGTGCGGTCCGAAGCAGCGCCGACGAACAGAATCTTCCCCGCACAGGCGCGCCCGGGCCCGTGCCGAGGAAAAGCAGAGAATCCACGCGTCTCTCATATCTTTCACCCCACGAAGGCGCAAGCCGTGGCGCTTGCCCGTGATCAGCGCCCGAACTATCCTTTCCTGAACCGTATGTCGCCGGTCCGCCCTCTCCGCACCGTCCTTCTTTGCCTTTTGGCGACGACTCTTCCCGTTGTCGCTGAGAGCGGACTCCAATACGCCGCGACGCGCAGCGCCGACGGTTTCGATATGCCGGTGGGCAAACCGGATGCGGAGGGATACTACCGCTCGCGGGGTCTGATCGTCGGCCGGCACATGGGCGACGACTGGAACGGCAACGGCGGCGGCAATACCGACCTTGGCGCTCCCGTCTACTGCACAGCCCACGGTTTGGTCATCTACTCGCGCGACGCACGCATGGGCTGGGGCAAAACAGTCATTGTGCGTCATGCTTACTGGGAGGGCGGGAAATGGAATTACGCGGACTCCTTTTACACGCACCTGCACCAGATGTTCGTGCGGGAAGGTCAGCAGGTGCGACGTGGACAATTGGTCGGCAGCATCGGAACAAATCGCGGCATGTATACCGCGCACCTGCATTTCGAGATCCGCAAAAACCTGCGCATCGGCATCAACCAAGGTTCCTACCGCAAGGACCTGAGCAACTATTTCCGCCCCTACGAGTTCATCCTCGGACGGCGCCAGATCAAAGGCGGCAACCGCCGTGTCCGCGTCCCGATCAACACCTTCCAACTTCAGACCCGAATCGTGGACACCATGGGCGCTGCCGCCCGGACGGAAGAGCCGCCCAAGCCCCGTCCCAAACCGGAGTTCAAGGTCGACCGCTTCGGCGATCCGATGCAGTGACGGTCGGGCCGGTCAGGCACCACGGCCGGACTTGAGCACCGCGTAATCGAAGCTGTCGACCAACGCCTGCCAACTGGCCTCGATGATGTTGTCGGACACGCCGACGGTCCCCCACTCCGATTTCCCATCGGTCGAGGAAATGAACACGCGCGTCCGCGCCGCGGTGCCGCGGCGGCCATTGATGATGCGCACCTTGTAGTCGTCGAGACGCACATTCCCGATGGCCGGATACTGCGGCACGAGAGCAAGCCGCAGGGCATCGTCGAGCGCATTGACCGGACCGTCCCCGCTNCCCTGTTTATGCACTCTCTCGCCGTTGACCCGGAGCTGCACCATGGCTGTGCATTTGTTCCAATCACCGTTCGGGTTGCCGCTGCGCAGGAAGTCGCACTTGTATTCGTCCAAATCGAAGAGCGGTCGGTGCCGCCCGAGAATCCGCAGAATGAGGAGTTCGAATGAGGCCTCGGCCGCCTCGAATTCGTAGCCTTCGTGCTCGAGACGTTTGACCTCGTCGAGGACCTTGGCCACCTCGGGCGAGCCCTTGGCGAATTTGAAACCCATCGATTCGGCCTTTATCAAGACATTGGTCTGACCGGAAAGGTCGGAAATCGTCACCACACGTTCGTTCCCGACCAGCGCGGGATCGATGTGCTCGTAGGAGCGNGCCAATTTCTGCACGGCATGGACGTGGAGCCCGCCTTTGTGGGTGAAAGCGGCGGCGCCGACAAACGGCGCGCGGATGTCGTGCGGAACATTGGCCACCTCATCGACAAACCGCGAGAGTTCGGTCAATCGCTCGAGGTCGCGGACCAGCGATTGGCCGCACTTTAGTTGGAGCAAAGGCACGAGCGTGGTCAGGTTGCAGTTCCCGACGCGCTCGCCGTAACCGTTCACCGTGCCCTGCACTTGCACGGCGCCCGCCTCGACAGCGGCCAAGGCGTTGGCCACACCGAGCCCGCAGTCGTTGTGCGTGTGCGCACCGACCGGCGCTTTGATCGCTGCACGGGCGGCCTTCGTTGCCTGAGCTACGAAACCCGGGAGGCTTCCGCCATTGGTGTCGCAAAGCACGACAAGATCGGCCCCGGCCTCCGCCGCCGCGCGCAAGGTGGCCAGAGAATACTCGGGGTCTTCGCGGTAGCTGTCGAAGAAGTGCTCCGCATCGTAGAAAACCTCACGTCCGCTCGCCTTGAGGTAGGCCACCGTGTCGCGGATCATGGCCAGGTTTTCCTCCAGCGTGACGCCGAAAACCTCCGTGACGTGCAGGGGCCACGTCTTGCCCACCACGGTGACCACGGGTGTTCTGGCATCGAGCAGTTGGCGCACCTGCGCGTCGTCCTCGACTTTGAGGCCACCGCGCCGCGTCATGCCGAAGGCCGCGATCTTGGCATGCTTCCAATCCCGCTTGGCCGCCTCGGCGAAGAATTCCGCGTCCTTGGGATTCGATCCGGGCCATCCGCCCTCGATGTAATCGACGCCGAATTCGTCGAGCCGCTCGGCCACGCGGAGCTTGTCCTGCACGCTGAACGAAATACCCGTGCCTTGCGTGCCATCACGCAAGGTGGTGTCGTAGACGGTTACTGTCGGTAAGTCGGCCATGGTCCGCTTGCCGGACCCGGTCAGGCCTCGGTCGGACAAGTGTTAATCCGGTCGATGAGCAGACGCAACATGCCGAAGTCCGTCTTCTTGGGCGTCAGGACGAGCCGCGTGAGATCATCGGTCTCGCCACGGAACATGGCCCCGACCGACCACGGACGCTGCTCCGACTCTTCAGGCAGTAGGCCGGTCTGTTCGATCGACCCGCTGACCAAAATTCCGGCGAATTCATCGTTGAGCGACTTCAAAGCTCCGGCCGTGAGGGGTTTTTTGATGCGGATAACCATCCGCTCGCGGACCCAGCGGTAGGAATCGAAAACATGGTAGAACTGGCGGATGTGGGCGATGGCCTCGTCGCAAGAATGGAGGATGGTGAAGAGATGGAAATCGCTCAGGGAAATGAGCTTCATGCGCAAGAGATCGTTCTTGATGAAGAACTCCCACGTCTCCCAATAGCGTCCGTCCGCCGTGTCGAGCAGGATGAGCGGTGTGATCTTTGCCTTCCCCGTCTGCATGAGGGTGAGGCATTCGAACCCTTCGTCCTGCGTTCCGAAACCGCCGGGAAAGAGAACGAATGCGTCGGTCTCTTTCACGAAATTCACCTTGCGGGTGAAGAAGTAGTTGAAGTTGATCAGCTTCTTGTCGCCGTGGATTGTTTCGTTGGCCCGCTGTTCGAAGGGCAAACGGATGTTGAGTCCGAAACCGTGATCGCGACCGGCGCCTTTTTGGGCCGCACCCATGATGCCATCGCCCCCACCGGTGATAACCATGAATCCGTTCTGCACGATTTTCTGCCCGAGTTCCTCGGCCATTTGAAATTCCGGGGTTTCGGGGGCCAACCGGGCCGAACCGAAGACGGCCACCTTCCGGCGGTCCGAGTAAGGCTGGAACACCTTGGAGGCATACCGCAGTTCCTTCAGGGCGCGGACAAAGAGTTTCATGTCCGCGACCGGTGCATTATCCCGGCCGAGCCGGAGCGCTGTTTCGATCAACTCCTCCACCATTTCCGGGGAGTGAGCACAACCGCTTTGGGCCACGAGCGCTTTTACCGCGGCCTCTTCGTTTTCATTCATAGGGATCGGTCAATATGGCGTTCTTCCGGCGGAAATCACGCAAATTCAACGCGTCCCGTTGCCCCGGTCCCCGCCGGCTGTTAAAGTCATCAAGACATGATCGTCGTTATCCGCCCGCACACGCCGCCCGACCAAGTGGAGGAAGTCATCCGCGAAATTGGCCAACTCGGCTACGCGGCCAGCCCGATCCGCGGCGAATACCAGACCGTGGTCGCGGCGGTCGGCGACGAGACGACCCACGCCAGCCTCGAGTCCCTGACAGCCCTCGCTCAAGTGGAACGCGTCCTGCGCGTGCAAAAGCGCTACAAGCTGGCCAGCCGGGAGTTCCACCCCGAAGGCACTGTTGTCGATGCCGGCGGGGTCAACATCGGCGGCGGAAACTTCGTTCTTATGGCCGGCCCGTGCTCGGTGGAAAGCGAGGAGCAGCTCATGACCACCGCCCGTGCGGTCAAAGCCGCCGGGGCCACCATCCTGCGCGGTGGCGCCTACAAACCCCGCACCTCGCCCTACGAGTTCCAGGGCCTCGGTCCCGAGGGCCTCAAGTTGCTCGAGGCAGCCCGCGCCGAGACCGGGCTGCGCATCGTCACCGAAGTGCTGGGCGAAAACGACGTGGACCTCGTCGCCGGCACGGCGGACATCCTGCAGATCGGCGCCCGCAATTCCCAGAATTTCCAGCTCCTCATCGCTTGCGCCCGCAGCGGCAAACCCGTGCTGCTCAAACGCGGCATGAGCATGCGCATCGAGGAGTGGTTGCTCGCCGCCGAATACCTGCTCGCCCACGGCAACCCGAATGTCATCCTCTGCGAGCGCGGGATCCGCACCTTCGAGAACTACACGCGCAACACCCTTGATCTCGCCGCCGTGGCCATCGCCAAGCAGGAGACGCATCTGCCGGTCATTGTCGATCCCAGCCAAGGCTGCGGACGCGCCGATTTGGTCAAGGTTCTCTGCCGCGGTGCCGCCGCGGTCGGGGCCGATGGCCTCATCGTCGAGGTCCATCCCAACCCTGCGGAAGCCCTCAGCGACGGACAGCAGCAACTCACCCCCGCCTCCTTCGCCGACCTGGTGGCCGGCCTCCGCCCACTCGTCACGGCCGCCGGTCGCCGCTTGTAGCCGTTAGCGGTGATCCAACCGCAGCAACATCCACGCACCGATCCCGATGAAGAGGATATTCGGGATCCATAGAAGAAGATACGGATAGGCAACCGCGTCGTCGCGCAACATTTCGGCCAGCACCACGAAGAAAAAATAGCTGAAGGCCAGGGCCAGACTGATGGCGAAGCCGACGGAGGTTTCCTTGCGCTGCGCCGTGACGCCGAGCGGCATGGCGATCAGGGCGAAGGCGATGCAAGCCATGGACATGGAAAAACGCTTGCTGATCTCGGTCTTTGTCGCGGTTTCCTTCTCGGTTCCGCGGGCTTCCTCCAAGCGATGCCGCAATTCGGGAAGGGTGTATGACCGCAGCGGCCGGTCGCCNGNCTTGGCCAAGTCGTCGAGAGGAATGTTGACCGTCGCCTCGGCCACGGAGATCCCGTGGCGGATTTTGCTGAAATCGCGCAGGTTGGCTACGTCTCTTTGCTCGAACCGGGCGTCTTCCAGCGTGAGCACGATTTGGCCCTCGCCCTCGTCGGGCTCGATCGTTCCCTTCTTCGCCTGGATGACTTGGGCAACCCATCCGCGCTCGTCCATCTCCATGACCGTGACCTCCGACAAATCGTTGCCGGCTTTCGATCCGAGAAAAAACTTCCGTCCTTCGAATTCATCGATGACCTCATCCGGAACGAACAGGGCCGCGGGGTTGCTTCGCGCCATGGCCGTGATCGACTCGCGCATCGCCGCCTCCGCCTGGGGGGCAACCAGCGCGTTGATCCAGAAAGTGAACAAGCTGAGCAGCACGCCGACCGCCAGCACCGGCATGCAGACGCGGAAAAGGCTCACTCCGCAGGCCCGCAAGGCGATCATTTCGTTGTCCGCCGACATCCGCCCGAAAATAAGCAGCACCGCGGTGAGAAACCCCCAAGGAACGGTGAACGCGAGGGAGAACGGTAGCACGTAGAGCATGAAAAGCAGGACGTATTTCAGCGGCACGTCGCGGTTGATCAAAAGATCGAGCAATTCCTTGAAAATGTTGCCCAGAACCAAGACCACGCTCAGCACCACCACGCCGTAAAGAGCGGTGACAAACACCGCGCGGCCTACGTAACGGTCGATCAAATTCATCTTGGCAACCAACACGCCCACCGGCGCGAAATTAAGACCTTAGCTACCCCGCCCCCGCTTGCAAAGCGTCCTCCGCCCTTTTCTCATTGAGCCGTCTTTGCGCCCGTCTCACTATTCCCCCGCATGCCTAACGTCAACGCCTCCCTGCCCGATCACCGCCGGCCCGGTCCTCCTTGCATTTTTGTCATCTTCGGTGCCTCGGGCGATCTGACCAAACGGAAGCTCATTCCGGCACTCTTCAACCTGCGCTGCCTCGGGCTCCTGCCCGAGCATTTCGCCGTCATCGGTGTGGCCATTACCCCGGGCGACGACACCAGCTTCCGCACCCAGATGAGCGCGGACATCAAAGAATTCGCCACGCATCCGGTGGACCGAGCCGAATGGGATTCCTTCGTCTCTTCCTGCTACTACCTCTCGGGCGATTTCAACGACAGCGCCGTCTTCACCGCGCTCAAGGAAAAGATCGCCGCCGTGCAACAGGAGCGCCGGATACCCGGCCAGAATGTTGTCTTTAACCTGGCCGTCACCCCGACACTATTCGGCACGGTCGCCGGGCAACTCGGCGCCGCGGGACTCCTCACCGAGACCCCGGACGGCTACCGCCGCGTGATCATCGAGAAGCCTTTCGGACGCGACCTTGATACCGCGCGCGGACTGAACGAGACCCTGCACCAAGTGCTGCGCGAGTCGCAGGTCTATCGGATCGATCACTATCTCGGCAAAGAGACCGTGCAAAACATCATGGTCTTCCGTTTCGCCAACATGATTTTCGAGCCGAACTGGAACCGCCGCTACGTCGACAGTGTGCAGATCACCGTGGCCGAATCCCTCGGCGTCGAAAATCGAGGCGGTTACCTCGACCACTATGGTGTCCTGCGCGACATGGTGCAAAACCACATGCTCAGCGTCCTGTCGCTTATCGCCATGGAGCCGCCCGGCAGCATCAGCGGCGATGCCGTGCGCAACGAAAAGGTCAAGGTCCTCGATGCCATCCGCCCGATGGAGCCCGAGGAAGTGATCGAGAACTGCGTGCGCGGACAATACGGCGCGGGAGTGATCGACGGCCGCCAAGTCCCCGCTTACCGCGACGAGCCCAGCGTGAACCCCCGCAGCAACACCGAGACCTATGCGGCCCTGCGCCTCTTCGTCGAAAACTGGCGCTGGGCCGACGTTCCTTTTTACCTGCGCACCGGCAAACGCCTGGCCAAGCATCTCACCCAAGTGGTCATCCGCTTCAAGCGCACCCCGCTCATGCTCTTCGGCGAAAAGGTCCACAGCGAAGCCGGCCCGAATGCCCTCATCCTCAACATCCAGCCGGAGGAAAGCATCACCATCATGATCCGCGCAAAAAGACCCGGACCGGCCGTGGTCGTCGATACCATCCCGCTTGATTTCGACTACGCCGACTTCGGCCAGCAATCGCCCGCCACCGGCTACGAAACATTGCTCCACGATTGCATGATCGGTGACATGACCTTGTTCCACCGTGAAGACAGCGTAGACGCCTCCTGGCGCATCGTGAATCCCATCCTCGACGTCTGGGGCGCCCTTCCGCCGCGCGATTTCCCCGACTACGAAGCGGGATCCTGGGGACCGGCCTCCGCCGANAAACTGCTCGAACGCGACGGCCGCCGCTGGGAAAATCCGTCCTGAACCCTCCGGCCGTGGCCTCCCCCCGCAAAGATCCGGCCGAGCAGGAGACCGAACCGCATCCCATGCAGCCCCTGCCCTCCGGCGAAGGACCGGTTATCCTCGGCGGAGACATCGGGGGAACAAAGACATGGCTCGGAATATTCCGCGCTTCAGGCAGAGATGCCGCCGCGCCCCTCACCCTGCAACGCGCGGCAAAATATTCCAGCAAGTCCGCGGCCGGACTCGACCAACTCATCACCGAGTTCCTCGAGGATGAACGCGATCCGGTCGACTTCGCCTGCTTCGGTTTGCCCGGTCCGGTGCGAGGACGCCGCGTTCGCCTGATCAATCTTCCGTGGGAAGTCGACGCCGACGCGCTGGCCGAACGCTTCGGGTTCAGGGCCGCCTTTCTCGTCAATGACTTGGTGGCCAATGCCTACGGTATCGGCGAGTTGCGCCCGCAGGATTTTGCCGTCCTGCACGAAGGTGAACCCGCAGCCTCGGGTAACATGGCGGTCATTTCTCCCGGAACCGGACTGGGCGAAGCCGGGATTTTTTGGGACGGACGCAAGCACACGCCATTCGCCTGCGAGGGCGGACACTGCGATTTCGCCCCGCGGACCGAAGTCGAAGTCGAGTTGCTCAAGCATCTCTTCGCCCCTTACGGGCACGTCAGTTTCGAACGCGTGCTGAGCGGAAGCATGGGTATCCCCAACATCTACCGGTTTTTGCGCGACACCGGCCGCGGTGTGGAGACACCCGCCATCGCCGAGGCGCTGAAGACCGGCGATGCCGGCTCCATCATTTCCAAAGCCGCGCTGGATGACTCGTGTCCCCTCTGCGTGCAGACCATGGAAATTTTCACCTCCATCCTCGGTGCCGAGGCGGGCAATCTCGCCCTCAAAGTCATGGCCACGGGAGGTGTCTTCATCGGCGGGGGCATCGCGACAAAAATCCTGCCGCTTCTTCAACGCCCACCGTTGCTGGAGGCGTTCTTCGCCAAAGGACGCTTCGGCGAATTCATGAACAAGATCCCCTTGCGGGTCATTCTCAACGATCGCGCCGCCTTGCTCGGCGCCGCGCGCCATGCCCTCCACGGGGCGGAGCTTGTCCCCGTGCGGACCTGAGCTGTGACCAAGGACGATTTTCGCGCAGCCGCTGCGCAGGCCGGTTTCGCCGTTTGCCGGTTCGCCACAGCGGGGACTGCTCCGCATGCAGACGCGTTGCGCGTTTGGCTCGAGGAGGGACTTCATGGCGACATGGCTTGGATGGAGCGCACGCGCGAGGCACGCGAGAGTCCGGAGTGCGTCCTCCACGGAGTACGCACTGTGGTGGTCCTGGCCATGAACTACTTCCATCCCGACCTCCCGCTCCCGCTGGACAATGCCGCGCGCGGCAAAGTCGCCCGCTACGCGTGGAGCGACGACTATCACGAAGTGATCGGGGCGCGCTTGGCCTCACTCAGCCGGCTTCTGGCCGACCATGGCGGAACGCAGCGGCATTTCGTCGACGGAGGTCCCGTCCTCGAGCGCGACTGGGCAGACGCTTGTGGCGTCTCCTGGCATGGCAAAAGCACCATGGCCATCAACCCGAGCCTCGGCACTTGGTTCTTTCTCGCCACGATTCTGACCACTTTGGAATTCACGCCCGACGAAGCCCTGCCGGACCGCTGCGGGCGCTGCACGCGCTGCATCGATGCATGTCCCACCGCGGCGATCACCGCGCCTTACCGGCTCGACGCGCGACGTTGCCTTTCCTACCTGACCATCGAAAACAAAGGTCCGATTCCCGAGCAATTCCGGCGCGCCATGGGCAACCGCATTTTCGGATGCGACGATTGCCTCGATGCTTGTCCGTGGAACCGCTTCGCCGTTGCCTCGCGCGACGCCCAGTTGCAGCCCCGCACCGCCGTCTGGCAACGCCCTCTCCGCGATTTCCTCGCCCTCGACAACCACGGGTTCAGAGAACTTTTCCGCGGATCACCCATCCTGCGTGCCAAGCGCCGCGGTTTCCTGCGCAATGTTTGCGTCGCCTTGGGTAATGTGGGGAACGAGGACGATTTGCCTGCCCTAAGGCGTGCGCTCGCCGACCACGAGGAACTTGTCCGCGAACACGCGGCTTGGGCCGTGGCCGAAATTGGCCGACGGAACGGTCACCAACCCCTCTGCTCCACCGAATCCAGGTAACGTGTGATTGCGTCGTTGCGCCGCGTTGCCGTCTCGGCAGGAAGGGCGGTGGCTAGATTGATCGCGGGCTCGGACGAAGGCGCGTTGGCTTGATACCAATTCAGGTAATCCGTGATTTCGTTGCTCCGGTCATTGAGAGCCCAACGCAGGTCCTCCGCTTCGTTGAACTTCGCGGCGAAGCCGCGCCGCTTTTTCCGAGCCAGTCCGTCGAACATCTCGCGGTATTCTTCGATGAGGGCCGCATAGAGCGGATGTGCGCGGAAACCGAGCCGACGCAGTTCGCTCGCCGCCTGCTCGAAACGGAATCGGCCTTCCGGGGTGCGCGCCAGCTCGAGCATGGCACCTGCCGGATCCAATTCCGACTCCGGCGTGCTCAGTGATTCGATCACCGCGGTGAGTCTCCGGGCGCTGTCTGACGACGGCGCGAATTCCGTCCGCTCCGGCGAGGCCAGACGGGCCACCGAGAGGGCCCAAATGCGCGCTACTCGGTCCGGTTCGGCCAGCAAATCCGGCCACGTTTGGCCGAAGCGGTCCACCGGATCACGCGATGGCTCGGCCAAAGCGAGGTTTTCCGCGATGCGCATCTTGCCGCCGTCAGCCTCGGACAGCGCCCGGTAAAGGGCGTAACTTTGCGCGGCGTGTATTTCTCGGGCGCGTCCACGCAAAGTGTCGCCGTTTTCCTTGAGGAAGCGCTGCAGCTTCGGCATGCCCTTCCCCTCCAGCAGGGCGGAGTATACGGGCGCTCCGAGCGCGGTTTCCCCGCGGGCCAGAGCGGCGGTCATGGCTGCCACCAGCCAGGACGGAGGCTCGACGAAGCGGTCACCGGCAAACTTTTGCTTTTGCAACGAAACCTCGAGCAGCACGGCGCGCACGATGCCCCCGTCGACCAATGCCCGGTCCTGCAAAGCGCCGGGCGACAGGTTGACCTCGATCTTGCGTCCAGCCTCATCGGCATCGAAGACCTGCACGAAGACGCGCGGCTGACGCAGCCGCACCGCATCGCTCGGTGTGAGAACGAGCAAAACCGGATCCTGCCATCTCACCCCGATGCCCAGCTCTTGCTGCAAACCTTCCTTCAACTTCTCCGCACGGCGAGCCAGATCGGAACGTTCCTGACGGGTGCCGCCGAAGACCGTGAACTGCTTGGACGAACTGATCGTGCGATTCTCCGGCTTGAGCAACTCGGGGGCCACGGTCTGCGCGGTGGCGGCGCCGCACGCGCAGCAGAGAGCGGCCGCGGCCGCGCAAAGAATCCGTTTCACCGCCCGGAATCGGACCACCGCAAGGTGACCATTTCGGGGCTGACCCCGATGTAGGACGCCCGGGAAAGCTGACCCAAAGGCCCGGACAGTGCTTGAGCCAATCCATCCAGCTGCTTCTGGACCGGCCAACCAAGGAGCACGGGCAAGGGAAGACGCCCCACCGAATACCTCCGAGGCTCCAGCGTGTAGCCGTTCCCCTCGCGCACCGGTTCGTAATCGCCTTCGAAGAAAACATGACCCGCACCGGCCACGGTCACCTCGAGCCCGACCCGCATCTGACCATTGCCCGGCACCGCATACAGGCGCTGCGGCTTGAGTTGCATGGATCCACTGCTGCCTTGCAGCGCCACGGACGAGACCAGCCATCGATTGATGTCCTCGGCCGGCAGTCCGAAGGCCCGCGCCTCCGTCGATGACGAAGCGTCGTCGAGCAAACCCGACAACCGCGAAGCCAAGTTCTCGTCCGGCTCAACCGGGGCGGGCACATCGTGGGGCGGCAACAAGGCCAAGACCACAGCAGCTGCCAAAACAGCAAGCAGGGCCAGCTTGAAGAGCGCGCTGAAATAGCGTCCCCACGCCACCGGTTGCCGCGGCTTTTTCATCTTGGCCACGTCGGTCGGATGGGTGAAGCCCGTCGGCGGCGCGGCCACATTGCCCCGTTCCAAGCGCGTGCCGCAACTATGACAATACACCCTCGTGGGGTCGTTTTCGTATCCACAACTGGCGCAGCGCAAAGCCATGGCGGGTCAGGTTTTCGCTGCCCCGGAATTCCCCGAGGAACCACCACCGCCGGAGCTGGAAGTCGACGAAGTAGTGGAACCGGATGATGCCGGTTTCTCCGCCGGCTTGGACTCTGTCTTCGCTGTGCCCGTGTCTTTCTTGGCCGCTTGCTTGTAACCTTCGCTGCGGTAGTCGGTGATGTAAAAACCGCTGCCTTTGAAAATCAGACCGGCGCCTGTCCCGAGCAGGCGTTTCACCTCACCCTTGCCCCACGGCGTCATTTGGCACTGGGCCTCCGGACAGGTCTTGAATGCCGCGTCCTTCATCGACTGGAAGACCTCGAAATTCTTGTCGCACTTCAGGCAGTGGTATTCGTAGGTGGGCATAAAACGAACTCGGCGTTTTATCCCTCAATTCCCGCCTCCCGGCAAGTCCGCCGCGCCCGCGAATTCGGCCAGATCGGATGCCAGTCCGGTCCGCACCCGCTCGACTCCGTCAGCGCCCGGGAATTCCAAGGCGCAAGCGTGCAAGGCGTGCCGCGGCAAGAGCAGTTCCTTCGCGAGACTCACCGTCCATCCGGTCTCGATGAACTCCAAATATGCCGCCTCGCGCCCGCCGTAGATCTTGTCGCCCACCAATGGAAATCCCGCATGCGCCAGATGGAGCCGGATTTGGTGCGTTCGGCCCGTGCGCGGCTTGGCGCGCAGCAAAGCGAAGCGCCCTTCCGCCCGCTCGAACCCGCGCTCCACACTCACTTCCGTCACAGCGGCGGCACCGCGCGGATCAATACACCGTTGCAGCCAGATCGGTGAGTCTCCCACCTCCCCCCGCCGAATGATCGGTGCATCGATGGTCCGCGCCTCCCAGTCGGGCCATCCGCGAACCACAGCCAAATACTCCTTGCCGATCTCCCCGCGTTGCATGGCCAGACCCAAACGCCGCGCTCCGGCNCGGGTCAACGCGAGCAGGACCAAGCCGCTCGTCTCCCGGTCGAGGCGCGTCACAATGGAAACCTGACCGCGGTTGGCCAACTCGTACGCCAGCAACTCGCGCAAGCCATCCCACAAGGTCGGCGTTCCGTCCGGCCGCGTCGGATGCGTGAGCAGACCCGCCGGTTTGTCCACCACCATCCAATCCGCCCCCTCCGCCACGACCCGGAAGTTGTCTTGCGCCCGCCGTGCCGCACGGGAAATCTCCTCCTTCGCATGATCGACCTCCGCCATGTCTCCCGCGTTTATCCCTCGCCCGCCGGCGAAGTGCACGCCTTGCGCGATGTGAGCTTGGAAATCGCCCCCGCCGAATTCGTCGCCGTGACCGGACCGAGCGGCTGCGGGAAAAGCACGCTGCTCAATTTGCTCGGCGGACTCGATCAGCCGACCACCGGCGAAATCACCGTCGACGGACTCGCCTTGCACGGAGCCGATGATGCCGCCCTTACCACTTACCGCCGCGAGCATCTCGGCATCATCTTCCAATTCTTCAATCTCCTTCCTGCCATGACCGCCGTGGAGAACGTCGAACTGCCCCTTCTCCTCCGCGGCGAACGCGCCCGCGAGGCCCGCGCCCGCGCTGCGGAAATGCTCGACTTGGTCGGCCTCACCCCCCGGGCCGGCGCCTTCCCCCATCAGATGAGCGGGGGCGAAATGCAGCGCGCCGCCATCGCCCGGGCCTTGGTCCACCGGCCGGCCCTCCTCCTGGCCGATGAACCGACCGGCAACCTCGATTCGGACAACGCCTCCCGCATCCTGGAACTGTTCCAAAAGATTGCCTCCCAACGCCTCGCCACACTAATAATTGTCACCCACAGTCCCGAGGCCGCCGCCGTCGCCCACCGGAAAATCGCCCTGATCGACGGACGGCTCGCCACCTGAGACCGACCGCCTTTTCATGGAAAAACAACACACGCTCGCCTCGTCCGCCTCGCTCGCGGGCGTCTCCCTCCACAACGGAGAAAAAGTCACCCTCACCCTCCATCCCGCCCCGGTCGACCACGGCTTTAAATTCCGCCGCTCCGACCTCAAAGATCAGCCCACCGTCGACGCCCTCGCGGCCAATGTCCGCACCGTCGAGCGCGCCACCACCCTGGTCGAGGGCAACGTCAAGGTCCACACGGTCGAGCACATCCTCTCCGCACTCACCGGACTCGGGGTCGACAATGCCATTATCGAGATGGACGCCATGGAGCCGCCCATCGGCGACGGCAGTGCCGCGCCTTATGTCGCGCTGATCAAAAAAGCCGGCATCGTCGAGCAGGACGCCCCGCGCCGCTTCTGCGAAATCCGCGAACCGGTCGCCATCCACACCAAAAATGGCTCCATCCTTGTCATCCTGCCCGACAGCAAATTCCGCGTCTCCTGCACCCAAGCCGGACCCAACGGCACCTTCACCCAATACCTCAGCCTCGAGATCACCCCCGAGACCTACGAAAAGGAAATCGCTCCCGCGCGCACCTTCGTCCATTACGAGGACGTCGAACCGCTCATGGAAAAGGGCCTCATCCGCGGCGGCAGCCTCGAGAATGCCATCGTCATCCGCGACAACTCCGTCCTGAGCAAAGAGCCTCTCCGCTTCGAGGACGAATTCGTTCGCCACAAAATCCTCGATATCGTCGGCGACCTCACGCTCGTCGGACGTCCGCTCCTCGGACACGTCGTCGCCGTGCGGCCCGGGCACGGACCCAACACCGAACTGGCCGCTGCCATCGCCAAGCAGCACGCCACCATGATGGCCATGATCCCGCCGGCCAAGTTGCCTGTTGGTGAACGCGTCCTGCCCACCACGGAGATCATGAAGATCCTCCCGCATCGTTATCCCTTCCTCATGGTCGACCGCATCGTCGCCTTCGAAGGCGACACCAAGTGCACCGGCGTGAAGTCCGTCACGATCAACGAGCCCTTCTTCCAGGGCCACTTCCCCAACCACCCGGTCATGCCCGGCGTTTTGCAGGTCGAGGCCATGGCCCAAGTGGCCAGCATCCTCATGATGCTCAACACGCAGAACTCCGGAAAAATCGGCTATTTCATGAGTGCGGACGAAGTGAAATTCCGCAAACCCGTCTTCCCCGGCGACACCCTCTTCATCCACTGCGAGCTGACCCGCTCCCGCAAGACCATGGCCCGCGCCGCCTGCTCCTGCACGGTCAACGGCGAGATCGTCAGCGAGGGCAATCTCCTCTTCGGCCTCGTCTCCGAATGACTCATCCCACCGCTATCGTCGATCCGACCGCCGAGATCGCGTCCGGCGCCCGCATCGGACCCTATTGCGTCATCGGACCGCAGGTCGCCATCGGCGACAACACCGAGCTGCAGCACCACGTCACCGTGATGGGTCCGACGAAAATCGGGACCGGCAACTTCTTCTTTGCCTACACGTCGATCGGACAAAAAACACAGGATCTCAAATACGCCGGCGAGCCCACCTACCTCGAAATCGGCAACGGCAACACCTTCCGCGAATTCTGCACCGTCAACCGCGGCACCCTGCCCGGAACCAAAACGGTCATCGGCAACGACGGTAATTTCCTCGCCTACTCCCACATCGCCCACGACTGCATCGTCGGCGACAAAGTGATTTTCTCGAATAACGGCACTTTGGCCGGACACGTCGAAGTCGGCGACCACGCCGTGATCGGCGGCCTCACCGCCATCCACCAATTCTGCCGCGTCGGCCGCCACGCCATCACCGGCGGTTGCTCGAAGATCGTGCAGGATGTCCCTCCGTTCTTCATCGCCGACGGCAACCCCGCGGAGGTCCGCGGGGTCAACCAAGTCGGCCTGGAGCGCGCCGGGTTCGCCGCCGACACCATCCGCGCCCTCAAAGAAGCCTACCGCATCCTCTACCGCGGCAACCTCAACGTGAAACAATCCGTCGAGACCATCCGCCAGGAACTCCCCGACCTCCCCGAATTGACNGAACTCTGCCAATTCATCGAGTCCAGCCAACGCGGCATCATCCGCTAATCCCGGTAAAGTCGGCAACCCCTGTAGCGAGCCTCTGTGAGCGTCGGCGCCCTTTTTCCATTAACGTTCCGACGCTCACAGAACGCCGCGACAAAACCTGCACCAATACTCACTCCGCCGCTGCTGCCTTGGTCGGATCGGCGAAAAATTCGGCCGACTCGTCGGCTGTGGTAAAAGCGAAAACCAGCCGGTATTCCGCATCGGTCAGATGATCCGGTCGCATGGTGCGGGCCAGGGTGATAGCCTCGTTTTTCGACCCCGTCGCGGCCAGCACCGCGACAGCGATGGCCTTTTGTCCGGGCTGCAGTTGGTGCTGCACCAAGCGTTGCGGCTCGAGCACGGTCCGCGCCTCGGCCGTGCGGCCATCGGCAAAAAGCGCCAAGGCATGGGTGAGACGGAAATCAATGTTGTCCGGTTCGCCCTCCAAAGCCG
>JGI24766J26685_10000112_pt1 | contig 19043 bp, 16 predicted proteins | sample SanBayMetagenome_FD_26685 | JGI IMG/M metagenome (IMG submission 26685)
AGCAACCCGGCCCAACGTCGATCCGATATCCCAAGACCAGCGCTCTGGCCTTCGAACGCCCCAAACAACCGATCGAGTTGGGCAAGTCCGAGACACTTCGCAAAGGACGCGATGGAACCATCATCGCCATCGGAGCGATGCTTCAACAAGCCCTCACCGCAGCTGACTTGCTCAGCGCCGAAGGCTTGGATGTGACCGTCATCAATGCGCGTTTCATTCGACCTTTGGATCTGGGGATGCTCGCGAAAGTCTTCGAAGAATCCCGATTCGTCGTGACGGTCGAAGAAGGAGCATTAGCCGGCGGTTTCGGTTCGGCAGTCCTCGAAGCGGCGTGCCAAAACGGNTGGGACACCCGAATCCTGCGGATCCTCGGAATTCCCGATCGCTTCATCGAGCACGGGGACCGCAACGAACTGCTCGCCGAAATCGGCATCGATCCGGCAGGGATCGCCAGCACCTGCCGACTCCTTGCCGAACGCTTCGCCGACTCCCAAACTGCTGGGGTTTAGCTCCCATGGAACACGGCTTTATCGCTTGGGCTAAACAGCGCGCAATGCGCTTACCCAAAATCAAACTCGGTATCGGCGACGACTGCGCCCTGATGGCCTCCGACGGGTCCGATTGGGTCGTGACGACCGATTCGCTCTGCGAGGGGACCCACTTTATTCTCCAGGAATGCGGTCCGCTGGCTGTCGGGAGAAAACTCGTCGGCGTGAACCTCAGCGACCTTGCCAGCATGGCCGCAGAACCCGCGGCGGTCTTTCTGTCCTTGTGCCTACCTCGCACCCATGCCGACCGTCTAGGAGCGGAAATCTACGAAGGAGTCTGCCAAGCCTGCCAGGAGCACAACGTCGCGATCGGAGGAGGGGACACCAACGTGTGGGACGGACCTTTGGTGGTCCATTTGACCGCCATCGGAACAGCCAGAGCCCAGGGGAGTTGGCTCCGGAGCGGAGCACGGCCTGGGGACAAAATCGTCGTCAGCGGCCATCTAGGAGGGAGCCTTCTCGGCAAACACCTGGACTTTGAGCCTCGCCTGAAGCTCGCACGAGCACTCTATCCGTTGGGGATCGTCCAAGCGGCCACCGACATCAGCGATGGTCTCGGAGTCGATCTGCTGAACATCACCGTCGCTAGCCGCTGCGGGGCCGAAGTCGACCTAGACCNAATCCCGATCAGCAATGCGGCGATCGAAGCGGCCCAGACCAGTGGACAGAGCCCATTGGAGCATGCGATCGGCGATGGTGAAGACTTCGAATTGCTCATGGCGGTCGATCCGGCGAAGATTTCCGAGTTGCCTTCCGAGGTCGACGGAGTCCCACTGACGGTCATCGGAACTTTCGTCAGTCGAACCGGGCTATGGTCCCGCAACAAACGGGGCGTCATGCAGTTGCAACCCCGAGGTTATGTCCACGGGATTTAAACCAGCCGGTAGGATTCCAGTTGCCCGAAGAGGGCTCGTTTGCTCTCTTGGCTCAGCGAGCCGTTGGGCAATCGGGGTGGACCGACGGGAACTCCGAGATATTCCATGGTCGCTTTGGCTGCAGCGATGTATCCATAGCTAGCCAGAAGTTCGATCAGTTGAACACTGTGGAGTTGCTCCCGACGGGCTTGTTCCCAATCCCCAGCCTCCAGTGCGCGGATCATTCTCTGATAGATCGGTGCGGCAAAGTTGTAGCTGCTTCCTACGGCGCCTTGCGCTCCGGTGGCCCAAGCTCCCAGCAGATGCTCATCGATCCCCCATGGCACATCCCAGCGTCCTTCGTGGAGCGTCAAGCAGCGCAGGTAGCTGGCCAGATCCGAGTTGGTGAATTTCAATCCGACAAGGTTCGGGATGGACTCGGATGCCTTTGTCAAAAACTCGGGCATCGAAAACTGCACGCCCGTGAGCACTGGGATATCGTAGAAGTAAAAGGGCAACTGAGGCCCAGCGCCTGCGATCTGTGCGCAGGACTCGATGAGCAGTTCCATCGACCGAGGCTTAAAGTAACTCGGAGACAGAGCCGACACCGCATCGGCGCCGATGGCTTGTGCATGCTCCGTCAGATGCTTGGCATCCGACAAGCAATTGCAGCCGACATGAACGACCAATCGCAATGGGCTACCTCGGCGAACGTGACTCCATCGCTCGGCCAGCGCCAAGCGTTCCGAGAGGCTCAGCGAGTGGCTCTCGCCGGTGCTTCCCCCGACGAACACCGTTGAGATTCCACGAGAGATCATGAATTCGGCTTGGCGTTCGATCGCCTCGAGATCGATGGCCCCGTCCTTGTGCATCGGAGTATGCACTGCGGCGACAAGGCCGAGCAAACGTTGGAATTCCATGTTCAAAAATGCCTTTTCTAAATGCGTTTCCAAGGGGTCATTGCCATGGGCTTTCCTGCGCATCGCGAGACCGAACTTGGATGCGCAAGACCAAACCTATCGAGACGATCGCAAGCAATGCGAACAAGCCGAAACTTACGTTCAGAGGAACTTTGGCGTCTTGGAGTCGACCGAATCCCCAATCGGCTAATCCGCCGAAACTGATGCTCACGAAGTTCATGATCCCGTAACCGGTCGCGCGGTGATTTGCACCTACGATTTGCGAGAGGATCGGCATGTTGTTGCAATCGAAAAAACCCCAGCCAAGGCCAAAGAGGATCAAGAAACCGGCGGCCATCATCACATCGTGTGCATTGCCCACACCAAAGATCGCAGGAACGATCATCGCCATACCCAGCGCGCTGACGTAGATTCTGCCGCGCTCGGTCCGGCGCATCCAGCGATCGGCGAGTATCCCGCCGAGGCTCGCTCCGACGATCGCTGCGAGTTGCCAATACAACGTCGCGGTGACCCCGGAGGCTCCTTGGCCTAGCCCGAAACGTTCCTTCAAAATCGAGGGCATCCAATCGCGAACCACCCAACCTGCCATCGCAGGAAGGGTGAAGTAAGCGACGAGCAAAAGAAAGGAGGGATTCCTTAGGAGCGTCAGGAAACTCGATGCCCAAGAGGACTTGGAATCCGAGTGCAAGCTATCCGAATCGAGACCTAAAATCTTTGGTGAATCGCGTAGTAGCATCGCCAGGGGGAGGGCATAGAGCATCCCGATGATACCGCAGGTAATAAACGCCCAGCGCCAACCGTAATGGCTCGCAGCGTACCCTCCAAACCCCCCGCAGATGACACCCAGGTAGATCGCCATCTGATGGAGCCCGACGGCACGCGAGCGCGTCGCCTCGGGGTGGTAGTCGGCAATTAAAGCCAAGGCCGCAGGGATATAAAACGCCTCGCTTACCCCCATGAGCGATCGAGCCCAAAGCAACTCTTGATACGACTGGACGTGGCCAGTCCACCAAGTGATCGCAGACCAAGCGAACAGGCTTGCGCAAATCGTCCAGCGACGCGAAAATCGATCGGCGATCGCACCACCGACCAAACTGAAAAACGCATAGACCCACTTGAACTGGCCGAGCATGATCCCCCACATCTCCTGGGGATTCTTTGAACTGCTAAACTCGGGGATCGATTCGATGACCGAATCTCGCATCGTCGCCATCATTTGGCGATCGAGGTAGTTCAGCAATGCCACGGGCATCAGAAGCAGGACAAAAAGCCAAGCGCGTGTCGTACCCAAGTCACACTCTCCGGTTAGGTATTCCCATTTAGGTACACCGATTAAGTTCCCCGACGATTGCCAAACCAACGGATGTGCTGACGATCGCACAGCCTCAGATCATGCGTTTTGCACCAGTCGGCCAGCCAGCTCAATTGGATATCGAGCTCCTCGGTATGGATTCCTCGTGGCATAAGCATCACGCGATGTCGATCCCATTTCCGCAGGTGCGACAGATACTCGAGGACTTCCTCGGCATCGAGGATCGATCCGACGACAAACTTCAACTGATAATCCCCCTTGGACATCAGCGATTCGACGACCTTAGGTGCATAGCGGACCGCTTCGTGCTTGCGAACCCAGGCCTCGCCAATGTAATCGATGGGGCTGGAATTGCTCAGTTTCGGACTGATCGACCAAAGGTCGCAATCGACTTGGCCATCGAGTGTTCCTGCCGTCTCGATCGTGATGTGCTTACCGCGCTGCTTGAGTTCCTTGCAGAGCTCTCCGAGCGCCTCGAAGATCATCGGCTCACCGCCGGTGATCACCACATGCTCGCCCCGAAACACATCGATCTTGCGCAGTATTTCCTCGACCTCGTAAGAGTCCCCTTCGGGTTCCCAGGAAGCGTATCGGGTATCGCAGAACCAGCATCGCAGGTTGCAGCCGCTGGTGCGCACGAAGATGCTCGGAGTCCCGGTGAGGAACCCTTCTCCCTGAACGCTCTGGAAAATCTCGGAAATCCTGATCAATCAACAACTCGTTTCTTGGGTTGGCCGCGGAGGCTTGCGTAAAAATTTGGAGACTTCGGTCTTGAGCCCCATTTGGGTAAAGCGCGAGGCTAAAAAATCGCGAGGCAAAATCGGCTCGATCTGTTGTATTTTGCGGGGATTGCTAAGATACTCCAAGTCCTTGTGAGCCGATCCGGACGAGGCCTTTGCAAATTCATTCCATATTCAATCCAGTTTTTACCCCAGAATCCATCACCGTGCCAGGAACACCTTTTGCCGACCAACTCGAGTGCTTCGATAACTCTTACCCAGACCGAGAGTATACCATCGAAATCTTTTGCCCCGAGTTCACTTCGATCTGCCCGAAAACCGGCCAACCGGACTTCGGTACGCTCGTTTTCCGCTACGTTCCGGATAGAAAATGCGTCGAGCTCAAAAGCCTCAAGCTCTACCTGCAAAAGTTCCGAAACGAAGGGATTTTCTACGAAAACGTGACGAACCGAATTTTCGATGACTTCCTCGAGGTCGTCAAACCTCGCAGCGCGACCCTCGAAAGTCGCTGGGGAGCACGCGGCGGGATCACCTCGACGATCACTGTCTCGCACACTCAATCCGTTTAGTCAACGACTGGTATTCATCCAACGGGCATTTATCCATAGGGCCGACGCGAATCATGCAACACCNGANCCTTGCTCCCNTGCTCCTGGGTGGATTGGCCGACGAAGCTGCCAACCAAAAGACGGCCATGCAGCAGTTCTGCGCCTTTGCTGCCTTGGGGCTTCGCTACTACACGCTTCGATTCATCGATGCGGGTACGGGGGCTGGGATCCAAAATGTGATGCAACTCGACCCCCAGGGGATCGAGAACATCCGGAACTTGCAAAAAGAGTACGGTCTGAGCGTCTCGAGCATCGGCTCGCCGATCGGTAAGGTCAAACTCCTGGACGTCGAGGACGGGACCAACAACCGCTTTGTCCCGTTCCAGGATTACCTTCAAAAGGATGTACGAAGAGCTTGCGATCTTGCAAACCAATTCGATTGCAAACTCATCCGCGGGTTCTCCTTCTACCATCCCAAAGGGACCGATCCGCACGCGCACCTTCCCCAAGCGATCGATCAAATCGGTCAAATCACACGGCTGTGCGACTCCTACGGTCTGACCTACGGCTTGGAGGTCGAAGCCAACTTGGTCGGTCAGACCGGCAAACTGCTTGCCAAGGTCCACAGCGCAGTGGCCCATCCGGCCCTGGTCCTGGTTTTCGACGGTGCGAATCTTGTATGCCAAGGCATGTCGACCGACGAAGTCTTCGAGGAGTACCTTGCCATGAAACCTGGCTTGGGTTGGATCCATGTCAAAGACTACAAAAAGCCCAGCAACGCATCGAGCCACGTCGACGAGGAGTCCCTCAAGGCCTTTGTACCGGCCAATCTAGGCGATTCGGGGCACGAAGCGATCTTCCGCGACCTGATGACCAACTATCCGGAACTCGTCGAACGACTCCGAGCCCGGGGGATTCCCGGCCTGTTTATCGACCTGGAGCCCCACGTCAAAGGGGGAGGGCAGTTCGGAGGCTTCAGTGGGCCCGATGGCTTTGGCGTGGCCCTTCGCGGTCTGTGCAAAGTCCTCGACTATGTCGGTTTCCCCTATAAACTTCGAGAATTCGAAGACATTCGAGTCTCCTGAGCATTCCGCATTCCAATTCGGCCAACGTCAATCTATCCTCCTACGCGGTGCCTTCCTAGATGTCTTTAGCCGATGCGGATTGGAAAAGGCTCTACGCGTTCGAGCCACATTACCTTCAACTCGATGCGCCCTTGCGCAATACGCGCGCAGGATCCGAACCGCTTCGGATGCATTACTTCGATGAGGCTCCTAGCGACGGCCAGGCCAAAGAGAAACCCTGCATCGTTGCCGTCCACGGCAACCCGACTTGGTCCTTTTACTACCGATCGATCGCCGAGCATTTTTCGAAGACCCACCGGGTCCTGGCCGTCGACCACATCGGGTGCGGCTTGAGCGACAAACCTCAGCAATACGACTATTGCCTAGAGCAACACACCGCCAATCTGGTTCAGTGGTTCGATGCGTTGGAACTGGAGCGGATCGTCCTGGTTGTTCACGATTGGGGAGGTGCGATCGGACTGGGTGCGGCCCTGAAGCGCATCGATAAAATCGCTGGGATCGTTGTCCTCAACACCGGGGCGTTTCCACCCCCTTATGTGCCTTGGCGCATCCGAGCCTGCCGCATCCCCGTTTTAGGGAGCTTTGCCATGCGGTACCTCAATGCATTTGCCCTGGCTGCGACTCGCATGGCGATCGATCGATTGCCTCGCCTCGATCCGAGCGTGCAAGCTGGATTGCTTGCACCGTACGATTCCCCGTCGAATCGGGTGGGTATCGATACGTTCGTCAAGGACATCCCGCTGAGTCGTTCTCATCGGACTTACCAGGTGCTTGCCCAGCTCGAACGGGAGCTGCCCAGGTTGGGGCATCTGCCGATCCATTGCGTCTGGGGGATGAAGGACTGGTGTTTTCGGCCCGAATGCCTGCGGCGATTGCAGAAGGCTTGGCCTAATGCCATCGCGCATGAGCTTCCAGACGTCGGTCATTACGTCATGGAAGAAGCGCCGAGAGAAGTCCAAGCGGTCCTGCAATCGCTGATCGAGAAGCTCTAGCGGCAAGTTCCGCCTCCGCCAGGACGAGCCCGAATGGGAGGCTCGAATGTTTTTCTAGCGGTCGAAACGCACCGAATCGATATTCATCAATCCGCCTCGATTCTGAGGGTTGATCGCCTCGAAAACCAAATCGGCTCGATCGACTGTCGGCTCGATCGGCATCGAACGCTCGTACCAGCCATCCCAATCGCCGTTGACGTCGACGCGCATCTTGCCGATCACCGGGCCGTCGATCGATCCTTGGTGGACCCAAATCTCTCCACCGGCGCCAGCCGAGCATACGCGGAATTGCAGCGAGCGGACCTGATCGAGCCGCACGTTCTTGATCACGAAGTACGACCCGTGGTCGATCGCCCCGAGGAACTTACCCTGACCGGCTTTGTTTCCGGCAAGCTCGCTCATGCGGACGATCTGGTCGGCCCGTTCGGCTTCTCGAAGCCGAGGCTTCAACTCGATCGATTGGTATCCGGTCATCGACGGGAGCGAGGGGGCTCCCAGGTCTGCATAGCGAGCCGTCAATCGAATCGCCGCGCCATGATTCTCGGGCTTTTGAGCAAGCTCGATTTGGCCACGCATCCCACGGATGGTTTGGCTTGTCGGATCGGGCTCTGCGGCATAGACCCAAGAGACCATTTGCGTGACCTCCTGACGTGTGTGCTGAGCATGCGGCAGCATGGCGACCTTGCCCCATACCCCGGTCGAACCTTTGAGCACCCTTTCGATCGATAGCTCCATGGCTGCGGCTTGGCCTCGGTATTTGTTGGCGATATCCAAGAAGGAGGGTCCGACGATGGCTCGGTCGAGTGCGTGGCAATTGAAACAATCGCTCGATCGCATGAGCTTTAAGCCCACGGGCAATGCCTCTTCGTTGACCGTCGTGGTTCCGCCGGCCAAAAGGTTGGCTTGGATGCTGACGCGATCGGGCGCCGAGGCGTCGAGATTATCCAGATCGGTTGAATTGACGACCTTCTCGTCGGAACTACCATCTTCTTGATCCGTCACGGTGACCTGATAGGTAAGCTTTTCGCCCGCGTCGAAGAAATCGCCGTCTTGGGGACTGACAAATGCGATCGTCGGGACGGAATTGCCGACGATGACGGGTACAACCGCCGTTGTGGATGCTCCTTGCGGATCTTCGACTTTGACTTCGACATTGTAGACTCCAGGCTCTTTAAAGACGTGCTCGATCGTTGGACCGGTCCCGATGGCCACGCGATCGGCTGCGTCAGCAGAGTTGACTTTGGTCCAAGTAAAGAGCAACGGGTCGCGGTCTTTATCGGTCGAGGGCTCGGCGGAAAACGCAATGGTCAGGGGCTCTTTGCCGGCGCGATTGGCGGCTGGACCTTCGGCCTGCGAAATCCTTGCCTGCGGAGTCCGATTGCCGGCTTGGTAATCGACCCGCACGAGCTTCGCATCGGGATTGACTCCCCAGGTCTCCCCGTATTCGATAACGTAGAGCGAACCGCTTTTGTCGAATTGCAAATCGATGGGTCGAACGAATTTTTCGTTGGGCATGAACCGCTCCATCGACTCGATGTTCGAGTCATCATCGAGCTTGACGGCCACGATCCAATTCCTGGACCACTCATAGATAAAGACGGTCTTATCCATCGGNGCTGGGAATTTCGTAGGCGATTTCAAATCTGGATCGTAGGCATACGTTGGACCTGCGCAGGCCGTGCGGCCTCCGGTGCCCAAAGCCGGGAACTCCTTGGACTCACCCCCTGGGTAGTAGATCCAGGCCGGTTGGGCGGGCGGGAGTTCCTTGAGGCCGGTGTTGAACTTCGAAAAGTTGACCGGCTTGGACGGATCGAATGCATTGCCGATCGCGCCGGAACTGAAGTCGACTTGGAGATAAGGTCGATTGTTGCCGATGAAAAGAGGCCAGCCGAAGAAGCCTGCCTTGCGAGCTTGATTGAATTCGTCGTACCCGCGTGGCCCCCGGGGACCATCGCCACCGGCATCGGGCCCGACATCCCCCCAGTAAAGAAATCCGGTGCGTTGGTCGATATTCAATCGCCATGGATTTCGGCATCCCATGACGTAGATCTCCGGATGACCGGCCGAGCCATCTTTGGGGAACAGGTTCCCTTCGGGGATACTGTAGGTCCCATCGTCGTTGGGGCGAATCCGNAGGATTTTGCCGTTGTAACTGTTGGTGTTGGCACTGGTCCGCAGCGCGTTAAAGGCACTTTTCTCTTGGCGTTCGTCGATCGGTGCAAAGCCTTGGGAATCTCCAAACGGGTTGGTGTTGTCCCCGGTGCCGATGTACAGACAGCCATCGGGACCAAATTCCATAGAGCCCGCATGGTGGCAACACTCCTGCCGCTGCTCTTGGTACTTCATCAGAAGCTTTTCGCTCTGGAGATCCAGCGAGCCATCGGCGGCGATCGTAAAGCGGCTGATGTGCTGGCCTGAAAAATCCGGGGGCGAGTATTGCAGATATACCCAGCGGTTCTGGGCAAAACGAGGATCCAAGGCGATGCCGATCAATCCGTTCTCTTGCTCGGTGGTTACTTTCAACGAGCCGATGGTCTGGACCTGCCGACTCTTGGGTTCGATCGCTTTGATCTTCCCTGCCAATTCGATCAGATAAATCGTCCCGTCTGGGGCGATCGCCATCTCCATGGGTTGGGTCAGTCCATCGACGACTACCGACTTTTCGAACCGAGCAGGGTCCATCGCGCTTTGCTGGCCGCAAGCTCTCTTGGCGCCGAGCCCGGCCCCACCGGCGGCAGTAAAGCTTGCTAGAGCCCAAAAGAAAGCTTTGCGTAACGATAGGCTCGATCGTTTCATGGTCGTTGGTTTCATGAGGAATTTTTAAGTGGAAAGCAAGTAGATGGAAAAAGGAAGTAGCTGGAAATGGATGCTCGATCAGCGCGACGTGTTGGAAGGATACCGCTGTTTGATACGGTCATAGATTCGGCTCAGTTCGGAGTCGATGGCAAGATCCCCTTCGGTCTTTTTGCACGAGTGCATGACGGTTGTGTGATCGCGCCCGGAGAAGTGGTTGCCGATGGCCTCAAAGGATTCGTCCGTCAATTGCCGCATCATGAGCATGGCCAAGCCTCGTGCGCGGACGACCCCAGATTTTCGGGAGGGTCCAGTCAGGGCATCGAGCGAAAGCTGAAACTCTTTGGCGACGAGCTTGAGCAGCTCTTTGCAGGTGACTTTCGAGGCCCCTGCGCTGACGATTTTCTCGATTTGCTTGAGGGCCGATTGACGAGGGGTGGCTGTTTTTTGGGAAGCGTTTTTTAGCAGTGGGAGTTTGGCAAGCGAATCGGCTTGGCGCTGTACGACCCAACGGTGCAATAGCCCTTTTAGCTGCACGGCCGTCGGCTGATCTTGGATCCGCGAGCAGAACTTGCGGATGTCCTCATGGGATATTTCCGGTGCGATTTCGGCCAGAAGGTTTCCGGCGATCGCTCGGCGCGCGGCCGGTCCGGGCAGTTGGACCGGAACACTCAGCCCTGCGGCCAGCAAGCTTTGGAGTCCGGGCTGGAGTCCCGAACGCAATCGAGGCAGCTCAGGGCAGGTCACGACGACCAAACGCGAGGCCTCCTCGGCGTCCTTGAGGATGGCGATCAGTTCGGCTTGCGCCGCAGGCTTGGTGGCCAACTCGTGAAGGTTATCGATCAGAAGTCCGTCGCACTGTCGATGGATCAGTCGGAAGCGCGCCATATCGTCGGCCTTGATCCCACGCTGCAAGGCCCGTCCGAATTCCGTACCGCTGGTGAGTGTGAGTTTGCGTTGGTTCCCATCGCGCGACCATCTCCATAAGAGNTCGTGGGCNAGCGTGGTTTTGCCAGCCGCGTTTGGGCCGAANAGGACCACCGGCGAGAGGGAGCTCAAACCGGCGATCGAGAGCCCGGAAAAGAGTNCCTCGAGGGCTTGATTCTCCGGGCCGAGNAAAAACTGAGGGAGCANCAATGCTGGGGGAGGGATGATCTGCTGGACCCCTCGACGGAGGCTCACGCGGTTTAAATCGATGGCAGTGAATTCTTGTGTTTTGGTCATCTCTGCATCGGTTCGATTCACTGAGCGGTTCGATTACTCGGCGGTATCCAAATAAGGGTCCTGGCCCATGTCTCGTTGGATTTTAGTCCGTTCTTTCTCGTGATAAAGAAGCGCCATGCGATCTCGGAAGTGTTTGCGCTCGACTTTTCGCTGGGCTTTTCGGAAAAGGGGTGCCATCGAGTCGCTGTATCGTCCTTGCTCGCCCATGAGTTTGTATTTCTCGGAGGGTTTCAGGCCAAAGCCGTTTCGGAGGATTTCGTCGTCCATGGCTAGGTATTGACGGTAAGTGCCTGGGTCCCCCTGGCGTCCGCAACGTCCGATGAGCTGGCGGTCGATACGGGCCGCGTCGTGCAATTCGGTACAGATGACCATCATGCCTCCGATGGCTCGGACCTCATCGCGCAGCTTAACGTCCGTACCTCGCCCAGCCATGTTGGTCGCGACGGTGATTTGTCCTTGTTCCCCTGCGAGTGCGACGATTTCCGCCTCACGTTCGATTTCATTGGCGTTGAGGATTTGAACTTTCATGCCTTGCTGGCGCAACATGCTTGCAAGGATATTCGATTTGTCGATCGATCGCGTGCCGATGAGCACAGGGCGTCCAATCGAATGCACCTCGTGGACTTCTTGAACGATGCGTTCGAATTTTTCCATCATGTCTTTGCAGACGATGTCTGGAAGTTTTTTGCGTTGGGGGGGGCGATTCGTCGGGACTTGGAGCACTGGCGTGCGATAGATTTTGCGAAGTTCCCCAGCGCTCGTCGCGGCCGTACCGGTCATCCCCGCAAGGTACTTGTAGCGAAGAAATAGGTCTTGGACAGTGATGCGGGCCGCTTGGCCCGTCGGGACCGAAACCTCGACTCCTGCACTGGCCTCGACGGCTTGGTGGATCCCGTCTCGCCACTTTCGACCCTCGGCTAGCCGACCGGTGAATTCATCGACGATGACAATCTCACCATCGCGGACCACGTATTGGCGATCCAAATGGTAGTCGCGAAGAACTCGGATGGCCCGCTCGATGTATTCGTAAAGATCCACAAGGGCGACGGTGCGTATCTGGTCGGGTCGGGGAAGGGCTCGGACGTGCTGTCGGCCTTTGGAGGTCAGCTCGACTTTGCGACTGTCTTCCTCAAGGGTGTAGTCTTCTTGATAGACAAATGCCGATACGTGCTCGGCAGCCCAACGGAACGACGCGATGACCGCCTCGCGGGCTTCGTCTCCTAGCGATCCGATGATCAGCGGCGTTCGGGCTTCGTCGATGAGAATACTGTCGGCTTCGTCGACCAAGGCAAAGTGCATCCCGCGTTGGACCGGTTGCTCACCTGCCGAACTCCAGCGCTCGTTGGACCCTGCTCCCAGAAAGTCATTCACGTTGCGGCCCTGGGCGCGCATGAGCAATCGGTCTCGCAAGAAATCGAAGCCGAACTCCTTGGCCGTGCCATACGTGATATCCGAGCCGTAAGCTTGGCGACGCTGGTCCTGGTTGTGATCGGTCAAGACGATCCCGACTTTAAGTCCCAACGCGTCGAACAACGGACGCATCCAATCGGCGTCGCGATGGGCTAGGTAGTCGTTGACGGTCGCTAGGTGAGCGCCTTTTCCGAGCATCGAGTGAAGCACCAGCGGTAGGGTCGCCGTGAGCGTCTTGCCTTCGCCCGTCTGCATCTCGGCGATACAGCCGTGATAGAGGCAGACGCCGCCGAAGATTTGAACATCGTAGTGACGCATGTTCATCCTGCGTCGACCCGCTTCGCGGACCAGCGAATAGCATTCGGGCAAAAGGGTCTCGAGCGACTCGCCACTCTTGGCTCGGTAGATCAAGGACAAGAATTCTTTACGGAGCTGCGGGTCGCTGAGCGCTTTGCGGTTTTCTTCCCAGCCGTTGACGTCTCTGGCCTGCTTGAGCCACTGATTGATCTTATAAGCCCCCACGCCGGGGATTTTCCAGCCTGCGGCCACGTGCGGTCGGTAGGGGAGTTGGAGCGGGATGTCTTTTCCCGGATTGGAGGACGGTTTGTCGTTCATACAGAGCCAATTTTAACTAGCAAAACGAGAGCATTTAGCCCTAGTTGAGGACTTTGGAGACTTTTCCTGGAAGTCTTGACGGTAGATGGGGCGGAGAAGGGGAGCTCAATGGCTTTAGATAGCATTTTGTAACGACTGGGTATTTTGTGAAAATTGTTCCTAATGTCCGTTTTTTTTCCTTGCTGAGGCCTCTGACGGCCGATCCAAGGATTCGAAAGGTGCGCTTGGTAACGCGTAGCGAGAATACAATATGAAAATCAATCGATCCACTCTGACCTTGATCGTGGCCTCTCTGTGTGGAGTAGGGCCGACTTTTGCCTTCGGGCAAGACGCTCTGAGCGAGGCAGCTCGCTCGAGTGCAGGACGTATCGCCGATTCGGCGGGCGTTTCCAAGTCCCAAACCGGAGCGAGTCAATCGCTTTCGGACGCTGGAGAGGTCAAGGCTCCAGCATTGAAGAGCCCGTCGGACCGCGTTGCCAGCGGAGCTTATCCGACGACAGCGACTTACCCTGCGACGGGAGCCACCAGGGCACCGGCCGTACGGGGCGGTTCGGATTGTACATCTCCAGGGTGCACGACCCCGGGCTGTGACTCTAGCGGTTGCGACTCTCGGGTCATGGGCAGCAAGGTATTTGGTGCGAGGCACTTGGGGCTCGGTGGATCCTGCGACTCTGGTTCCTGTGGAACGGGTGGGTCGTGTGGATCGGGCGGACTTCTCAGCGGGCTCGGAGGCGCATGCGGCGTCGGAGCCTGCGGACCTGGTGCCGCTGGCAGTGGACTCGGGTGGGCCGAGTCCGACACGCTTCTATGGTGGGGCCGAGGTCTGACCAACTCGCCGGTGATTCTCGGGGGTAGCAGCCCGACGGTACTTCCAACGAATCCTTTGTTGGGGGGTTACGACAACCCGCTCGGAACCGATATGCTCGTCGGTGCACGTGCCAATCTTGGTCTGTGGCTCGATGATTGCCAAAACTACGGGGTTGGCGGACGGGCTTGGGGGTTGATCACCGATAGCTCCGAGCAGGTGATCACCAACGGTGGTAACTCGACAGGCATCGGTTTTTTCAACACCTCGCTGAATCAACCTGACACGTACATCGTCAACCTCGATCGTGGACCCTTCGGTCGAAACGTCGGGGAAATCGGAGTCTTGAACGACCTGGATCTGTTCTCCGGCGATCTTTATCTTCGAGCCATGCTCTTGGGGGATCGTTGCAATCGCGTGGACTTGCTCGGTGGTTACACCTTCCTGAGGCTCGATTCGGGTTACCAGTTGCGATCTCGAATCGTCGATGGATGGACCGATGCTCCGCCACCGGTCACGACCGTCACGACCATCTTCGATCGGTTCTCGACGAAGAACGAGTTCCATGGTGGTCACATCGGGCTTCAATCGAACATCAACCGAGGGCGTTTCGGATTGGGTTTGATGGGCAAGGTAGCCATGGGCAACATGACTTCGACGAGCGACATCAGCGGAAGCTACGAGCAGATTCCACCGTTGCCTAGCTTGCCAGATCGTCAGAACCGAGGTTTGTTCACCCAATCGAGCAACATTGGAACGACGACCCGCGATGCGTTCACATTCATTCCAGAAATGAATGCGAAGCTGCGATACCAAATCGGTCGCTTCCAACTCGGGGTCGGCTATACCGTGGTGGTTCTGCCCGAAGTCGCCATGGCAGCGAGCCAAATCGACACCAACGTCGATGTGTTCGGGATCATCACTCCTCCGGTCACCTCGCCGGTTAACAAATTCAACACCGAGTCGTACTACCTCCACGGTATCGATTTAGGCGTCAGCTACAACTTCTAGGTCGCTGCGGATCGCAGAAGACTTCGAATCGACCAGTGAGATGTTTCGCGGCAACTAGCTTCGAAACATCTCTTCGTTTCCACATACCCCGGAATTGGATATGGTACCTGTTATCGTTTCTCGGATCGGCCTTTGGTTGGATCAGTTCACCGCGACGCTCAGGGATTGGGAGTCCCTTCTTTGCGAATTGCGATCTGCTTATTTTCGTGAGGATGCCTCGCATGTGACTCGGTTGGCTCAGGAGATTGAGTCCTCCAAAGAGAGGATGCTTGCATCCAAAACCGAACGGGATTCGATTTTGGCCCTAGCGCATGAACAAGGATTCAGCGCCTCGAATTTGCGAGAACTCTCAAGGCTCCTGGACGGACAATGGCCGGCTCTTTGGACCCATCGACTACTCGGCCTAGAGAACCAGATCTCTCGGATTCAGCAGTTGGGGGTCAGCCTTTGGATCCACTCTCCGGATTCCCGGAATGTGGTTTCGGAATTGATCCAGCTCTTGGGGTCCAAGACTCCTGTGTTGCCACCGGCACTTCGAATCGTCGATCCGGATGCACAGTCCGAGCAACCGGTTTCGAAAGCTCAGGAGCGCAAGGCGGCCTGAGCCCCGCTCTGGCCATGCGTTTACGATCCGGCTTTGTATCCCGGTTATTTTGTGCCCCCTAGAGACACCCTAGGGGGTCTCATCTGCGGTTTCGCGTTCCCCCTCAAGTTCATGGACTTTCGCAAATCCGGTGAGCCTTCCGACTCCGGTACCAAGGACCCTCAGAGCGATGGGAGCAACCACCTGAGTGGCCCCTGTTCCGATAGGAAAAAAACCCAGCGTCTCCGATACGGCGGAACCGGCCAAGTCGCCGTAGACGTACGGGTAAAGCTTTCTTTCGAGCGCCCAGCGGTCATTGGCTTGTGCATACCCGATGACGTCTTTCGATACATTCCATTGATGAACGAGTGGGACTACAGGTAGCAACTGGGCAGCCGAGTAGGTCCCTAGCCAATCCTTGTGCTTGCGATACTCCTTGGCATCGCCTGCTCGTAGGAGCGATCGAATCGGTCTTGTGGAATTGATGCTCAGCGTATTGGTGTAAGGGTTGTAGTTGTCTCTGTGCAAAGCGCGTCCTGGAAAAAGGGAATAGCGGATCAGACTCAACGAGCCTCCTGTATACTTCCAAACCGGTGCGATTCGATCATTGGCGTAGAGCCTTGCCCATTGCTCGCCTGGTTCGTAGCGTCGAACATCGATGTAAACATCGTCCAAGTCGTTTTCGCGCAGGTAATCTTGGGACACTCGGACGGCTTCTTCGCGCCTCGCATCCTCTGACTTGTTGGTCTCTAGACGCCTCTTCCATTTTTGCGGCAATCGTTCGACCAGGAATCGCCCCGGTGCCTGCACGATCGATTCGAGTTGATCGATACGGGGGTGATGACCTCCTACTGCGATGGGATTCGGTTGCGATATTTCTCCAGAGTCGCTTGGTAAGGACGGGTCGTGTTGCTCGGTAGAGATCCGCGAAGGTCCTACCGCTTGGCTTGGCGATCGGGCGCACCCGAGCATCGCAGAGCCCGCTAACAAGCATAGAACGCATTGGAGGTGATAACTACAAGGCAAGGTGTTTGGGAGACTACATCGAGTGGTTCTGCATCGCTCGAGCGAATGGATCCGGGTTGGGTAAGAGGGAACAGGCCGAGAGTCCTACTCTTGCAGGTTCGTAAGCTCAGATCAAGCTTAGAAATGAAGCCCTGCATCCAACATTGCTAGCATGTCCCTTTTTTCACTCTGCCCTCTTCGTGCTTCCCACTGCGTCCTCCTCTCCTTGCTTTTCCCTCCTTCCTCTTATTCTTGCTTTTCCCTCCCTCCTCTTATTCTTCTTCCTCTTGTTTTTCTCTCCGTGCTCTCTGTGTCTCTGTGTTTCCAAAAAGCTTTCAAAAATTCTTTCCCATCAAACGCTCCCTTGATCTTTATCCTCGAAAGCCGCTTTGACTTTCGGATCGTTTAGAACGATCAAGGCCCAGATTCCAAAAGGCATCCCCCATACGACAAACGGGGAGACCAGTGGGATGCAGGCTAAGGCAGCCCCTATTCGAGCCATCGAATAGGACTCCATGAAGGCCATCTTCGCTCCACCTACAGCGATCAAGATCGCAGTGAAAAAGAACGCTGCGAGCACAAGGAAATCTTCGACTGGTACGCCATGGACAAGAAGAACCCGAACAAGATAGATCGCTGGAAAAACCGAGTAGATGGACCCCATGATTAAAAGAGCCGTACCAGGCCGAGAGACCCGGCGGCGAATCCGCTCCCTATCGGCGATATCCGGATCTGCGCTATCCGGTCCGTATTCCCCAACCGGCGGTTCAAACGGATTGTCCATCGGATGGCTCATGCGGATGGAAGCTAGTACTTGAGCAAGGCTTCGACACGATGCGGGGCCAAGCGTCGGCGACCTTCGAGGAACTCCAGTTCGATGCAGAACAGAGCACCCACGACGTTGGCTTGGAAGTTTTCCAGAAGTTTCGTGCAGGCTTCGACCGTTCCGCCGGTAGCAAGCAGATCGTCGACTATCCAGACCCTTGAGCCTGGTCGGATCGCATCGGTATGCATATGCAGCGTGTCGCTGCCGTATTCAAGATCGTAGGAATACGAATGGGTTTCGTAGGGTAGTTTGCCCGGTTTGCGGACAGGCACAAATGCAGCGCCAAGTGCAATCGCTAGGGGAGCCGCGAAGATAAACCCGCGAGCCTCGGCAGCGACGAGTGCATCGATCCTCTCGCCGCGAATCAAGTCCGCCATGCGTTCGATGGTTTCTTCGAATGCAATGGGGTTGCCCAGCAGCGGGGTGATATCCCGAAACAGGATGCCCGGCTTGGGGAAATCGGGGATCGCGCGGATCAGGGTGCTCAAGTCGAGGTTGGGGTTTTTTGTCATGGATGAATTCAAAGAGAAAACGAGTAGACCAGTGGTTAGGCGAGTGGTAGACCATCGAGTACGAGTACTGTTTCACTGAGTACCGTTTCACTGAGTACCGCTTCGCTGAGTACGATTACGATGAAATCTGATGCGAGAACGCCCAAGAGGATAAACCAATCGCGCAAGGATTGCAAATTCGCAGGGGCTCTAGGCACGATCGACCGGGAAAGGAATCACTTCATGGAGTCCTGATGCTCGACAGGCGAGCATGACCACTCGATCGAATCCAAGCGCGCAGCCGCAGCAATTGGGGATCCCGAGCCGCATCGCTTCGATCAAAGGGTTTTCCAAGGGCAGAGGGAACTTGCCGTCGGCGATGCGTTGTTCGTTTGCCAAAGCGGCACGCCGAGCCAACTCGTCGGGGTCGCACAGTTCATGGTATCCATTGGCTAGCTCAACGCCGAGGTAGAAGGCTTCAAAGCGCTCGGCGGTGCGGGGGTCTTGTCGATCGACTTTAGCAAGCGCTGCTTGGGTTGCGGGGAAATGAGTGACGATCACCGGTCGTTTCAATCCCAGGGATGGTTGCACGACTAATGAGAAGATCAGATTGACCCAATCGTCCCAATCGTCGCTCCAATCGGCTCGATCGATCAGTTTGTGATCCAGAGACCATTCTCCGAGAGTCTGCAGATCGCAATCGAAGAGTTTCAACGAGGTGGCTTGCTCGAATGCTTGGGCAAAACGGATATGCTCGGCCTTGGGAGTATTGAGCAAGCGTTGGAGGAGGGCATCGAGCAGTTCGAGTCCGCCATTTAGATCGGCTTGGACGTCGTACCATTCGGCCATGGTGAATTCGGGGTTATGGAATTGCCCGAACTCGCCGGACCGAAAGACGCTTCCGAGTTGGTAGCAGCTACCGAGTCCGCTGGCCAGCAGTCGCTTCATCGATTGCTCGGGGGAGGTTTGCAAGTACCAAGATTGATCGCCATTGACACCTACCGAGTGGGCTTCGATGCGTATGGGATCTAGATGCCGATCGATCACGCTGAATCGCGATAGGATCGGCGTTTGGACTTCGACAAAGCCGCGGTTATCGAAAAAATCGCGGAGGGCTTTTGCCAACGCAGCGCGGCGCACCAAGTTCTCGATCGGTGCAGAGGACAGACACTCGGGGGTCATCGCCGGTAGGTATTCGAATTATTGGGTTGATAGCCCTCGGGCCAAGCCACTGGAGGCAGGGAGGTGCCGCTCGGAGATCGACCGGCAGGTTGGGTGGGG
>JGI24766J26685_10000114_pt1 | contig 18776 bp, 19 predicted proteins | sample SanBayMetagenome_FD_26685 | JGI IMG/M metagenome (IMG submission 26685)
TTAGCAGCGTAGTTGTAGATAAATAGGGGAATTCCTTATTTTCCCTCACTTCCATAACGCTCCANTATCGATCGGCTTTCTCCGCTTATTTTATTACAACTACCANCACACCCTTCTACGCACNCNNANGNAAACTTTTCGCTTATTTTACTACATGTATCTCTATACCCATTCAACTTTCTTCGCTTATTTTCCTACATCTATGACATATACCCACAAAACAGAAACGAGAGTGATATAATCGTGGCAGGGGGAAATGGTGCACCTACAAAGTTGAGAGGGGATTCTTACTAAAACGCTTTTTACTTTGTTACTTGCGTGGCGATGTTACGTACGAAGAAAAGGAGGAGCCTAACCGGCTAAAATATTGGGGAAAAGTTGAAAAATTTCTTTCAGACTAGTTTGTTTCTTATTTTCAAAATGGAAAGTTGGTTTTATTTTTCTCAATTACCAAGACAACACCTAAACGAATTTAAAAAAATTGTTTATGAACTTAGTGAACTTCACAATAAAAATGTTCAAAACACTGCTTTGATTGAGTACTTTGACCGAAACTCGTTGTTTCAATTAAAACGTCTTTTGATAAAAAAATATCAAAAAATCGAAAAAAAAATTGAAAAGAAGGTTAGAAGATCATGCAAATTAAGCGAACAAAGAATTAAAACTCACAAAAAATCTATGTACGTTCTGTCGAGACATCAAAGAATTCTTAAAAAATGGGCCAAAACCAGAGGCTTTGGAGTGTGAGAAGAAAAAAAATTGTGAAAGACTTGTCTAAAAAACAAAGAATAAATTTGTTATTTACAAATTTTCCAAAAGAAATCAAAAAAGCCAAACATTCTCTAGAAAAAAACATTTGTTTACAAAAATATTTTTGTAGAAATAATTTATTTGAATTGTATAAAAAGACGAAAAAAGAAGAATTTAATATTAAAAAATGGTTGGACAATTTGAACGAATCTTACAAAGAATATTTGGAATTGTGTAATATGTAATCATGTCAAAAACAAACGCCCCGGTTGCAAAAATTTTGATCGATCTTGATGAGTATCTTCATTTACTAACATTAAAAGAAACTGTGAAAAACCAAGAAGAACAAATATCTAAACATTATGAAAATTCAAACGTAAATGAAGAAAAAATATCTGATGCGGAAGAAAAATTCGGTCAAGGAGAGCAACCTTTGTCGGAAAAAGAATCAGTCTCGCAACCTCCTGTTGTTTTTGACAGTTCCGAATTTCGTAATTTTTTTTGTCAGTTTTTAAGAGACAATTACAATTTAACTCCTAAACCAAGTACAACTACTGCCGGAGCAGTTGCACAAACTGGAGCTGGAGCAGAAGATTTGTTACCAACTATCCCTCAAAGTGAAAATTCCTCAGATCCGATTGCAGTTGAAGAAAATTATGAATTTAGGCGGCCAGTTGAATCAGTCGTAATTAAAAAATCAAGATTAAGCAACGATGCCTATGACAAATCACTTTTAGAAAGTGTGCCTAATCTTTTCCTTCCTCGTGCAGAAAAACTTCTTAATGAATTGAAAGGAAACGAAAATGACATTTGCTGGGACATAAATGGTGTTATTTACATTGATCAACAAAGCTTGCCAGATTCAAACATAAAATTATTGTTTCCTAAATTGTTTCGAAAAACTGCAAATCCAGAAAAAATCATGTATTTGAATGATGTTGCTTCAAAAATATCAAGCTTAGGTTTAGGATCGCTAATTAATCGACGTTTAACGGCTGGACTTAATCGTCCAAAACCACTTCCAAATCACAAAGAAATACACGAAAAAATGGCTGGTTTAAAAAATTGGTGGTTTTTAGGAGATTAAAATGTTGGGTATGCGTGGATCTGAGTTTCAACAATATTTTGAAAAAATACCAATTATAAACCAACAATTTTTAAAAGTTATTTCTATAGATGAGATTCCTAAAGATATTAAAAACAAACATTTTATAATAAGTAATTTAAGTCCTTCTAACGAAGCCGGCTCACATTGGATTACTTTTTTACGGTCCGAAAATGATACTTTGGAAATTTTTAATAGTTTAGGCATGGCTTCAATTGAAAGTATTAAACCATATTTAAATTTCAAAAAACGCCTTAATATTGTTTTTAATGAAGAAAAATTTCAAGGCAATGATTCAACAAGTTGTGGATTTTTTTGTATTTATTTTATTGTACATAGACTTTTAAATCTGGACATGTCATTTGATCACACTTTGGAACATATATTTTCATCTAATTACGAAATAAATGAAACCAGAGTAGTAAATTTTTGCAAAAACCTTTTAGACGGTGACCAAAACATTTTTGAAAACTATGATTAATTTTTTTGCAGATGTCTGGCGCTGAAGAATTTTTGCCCGTGGCGAATGCTGTAAATAAGGAACTTAAAGTTCAAAAATTTGAATTACAAGCTGATATAAATTGTTTTCAAAATCCATTTGCAATGATAATTTCCGGTCCAACAATGTGCGGAAAAAGTACCTTTATATACAGCATTCTTAAACACAAAGACAAATTGTTAACAACTGACTACTCTAAAGTTGTTTATTATTTGCCTGCATCTGACCTGCATTCTGCTAAGCGCCAGGAATACATTAGGCTGCTAAAAACTGTCGTTCCTCGACTTCAGGTTGAAACTGGCCTTCCAAAGGAATCTGATTGCAAAATTAACAATTTGCCAAAGCTGTTCATAATAGGTATACAATTTTATTTGTTCAAAATATTATGAATATTAAATTTCCTTGCTTTTAACCATTTTTAAAATGTAATTTTTGCTTTTTATGTTTTAGATGACCTGATGAAACCACTCTTTCGAGACCCCTACATGCAAAACTTTTTTGCAAACGAAGTTCACGGATGGAACACCAGTGTGATTTACACGGTTCAAAATTACTTCCCAGAAAAAAAAGACTCGACAATTATCAGGCAGACTCATTACAAAATCATTTTTAATGACGTTTCTGATGAAGCTTTAATTGCAAACATATCTCAAAAATTTTCTCGTCGAAGCTCATTTCTAACTGAATGTTTTGAAAAGCTTGAAAAATGCTATCCGGAAGAAAAAAGACACTACATTTGTATTGATTCTCATTTTAAGTCACCTGGAAATTCGCTAAAGCTTTTTATAAAATCCCATATTTTTCCCGAAAAAGACAATAAAATTCGACCAATATATTTTTTAAAATAATATATTTAAAATTTGTATCCAAACGGATAAGTACTATAATTTTTCTGAGTTTTATCAATATAACGTTTTGCATGAATATCATTTCCAAATTCAAAGTACGTTAAAATTTCATGAAACTTTTTTGTTTGTTTTTCAACTTTTTTGCGCATTTGAGGTAAATAAATTTGACAAATATCTGATTTAAATTGTTTTTCAATAAAATCTTGATACACATTGGACGAAATAATATCACAGTTATTTGAAGATTTGGTGGAAAGGCCTTTAACTTTAAGCAAATGTTGGGGAGTGCCAGTAAAATCTTTGTAAGTAATAGAATAATTGCGAGGTCCCAAACTATAAAAAGAATCAATTATCGAATTATCACCTAAAACATTTTTAAAGTCGCCAAAAGCATGGGAGTATGTAAGAGGACTTTTAACATTAGGGGGAAGTGCAAAAATAATTGCATCAGTGTCAATAGACAATATTATGCCACCACAGCTTTCAATATTTTCAGACTTTTCATAAATAAATTTTCGAGCTAAAGCATTAATTTCAGATGTTATGTATAAGGTTCCACTTAAATTAGGTTTAATTTTTGTTGGTGCAACAACTTCAATTTCGCAAATATCATCAGAAATAGAAAACAAATCAATTATTTGGGTATGTTTTTGAGATGCATATCTCTCAATTTCTTGTAAGCTGCGGCAAAAATAATGATGGGTAAAATTTGTGTGAAGAGCAAATCGACCATAAAAAGAGTTAAGCATCATTTTAAATAACTCTTTTTGTGCAGAGTTAACAGTTACTGAGTGTGGTTCTAGTCGCAAATCCGGATCATTGCTAAATTTCATTTTTTGATTAATATCGTTACAAATTTCAATTTTTTTGGCATAAGAATCTGTTTCAAAAATATTTGTGTTTCGCAATTTTTGAGCTGCTAATATTTTGACAAATTCAGCAAAGATATTTTCCCTTTTTTTATAATGATGGATTTCATACCATTCTAAAATTTCGTAACCTAGTTCAACGGCCTTTTCTAAATCGGTAATTTGGTAACAGGAAATAAAACATCTTTTTTCTTTAGATACGTGTTTGCAATGTTGACTTCGTTTATGTCTTAAACATTCTTTGCATAAGGCCAAATGGCTAAATTCGTCATTTAAGCGGTAAGGTAAAAATGGTCTATAAAGATGACTGGGAGCTAAAATTTTTACATGTGCTGCATCTCCACTCATAGACTCACCTTTGTAATAAAATTTTCCCCAAAGTAAGGTAATGTTATGTTTTAAATCATCTTTGTGTAAAAGAACTTCATATTTCCCAGTAGGAAAAATATTTGTCAAAACAATGTGACTGTATAAAGAATTTGCGTCAACAAAATGCAGGGTCCATCCCGGATTTTCGTCAGTTCTAAATTTTAATCGGTAAACCTCAATAAATCCACCTCTTAATGTTGCTCTTGGTACAAGTCTGTTCAAAGGCCGATATTTAGGAAGTCCAGAAAAAGACCAGAATACTTCCATCTCTGTTTGATTTTCTTCCTTGTACTTTTTCCATTGACATTCGTAAATTTCTTCTATTTTTTTGACATCAAATTCAAAATATTTCAGTAAAATTTCTTTTTCCAAAGTGTCTTTTTTTAAAATGTCTTTAAACGAAATGCCGCAGAAATTTGTGGAGTCAACAGTCCGATTTGCGTTTTTTGGATTTAGACAATCCGGAGGGAGATGAAAATGAAACTGAAAAAAAAACAATGTATTTTAAGAAAAAATTTATAAAATTTAAATTAAATTTTAAAAATATATTAAATTATGATATACAAGAATAGTACCTCGCAACCTTTGAATTGATAAACAGTTTTTGTTTTTGAACAGTAACCATCAACTGCATGTTTTCCAAAGCGTTTTTGCCCGTCGAAACTGTTAAAAGCTGTTTCAATGTTGACTTCGTAATTTTTCCAATTAAGCCAACTTGTCCATTCGTATTCTCCTTGACTTGTCTTTGTTACATTCCCAGCAAACGGATTCATCACAGTGTACATGTCAAAATCGTTCATAAAAAAATAAGAAAACACTGCAAATGTAAATCCACTCAGAGAACTGATTCTCCAGCCGTACGGGTGTATTTCGCCACATTTTTCTGGTACTTTTTTTTTTAATAAATCTTGCAGCTCAAAACATTGAGTAAGAAATGACAAACAACACAAACTAAATGTTTGACATTTTAGACGCTCACTTTTAATTAAACTATCGTACATGCACCACGGTTCTTCTATTGTAGAGTAAAACTCATTTTTCTTACATTTTTCTTCGTTCGAGTCCGAAAACAAATAAAAATCTTCTCGAGGGGGAGCTTTGCCAATGTAATTGTAATTATTTGGTTGGTTCCAAGAATTAGGGAAAAAATAGGTTTCTGTTGGCACTCCAAATTGTTTAGCCATTTGTGAAATAGATCCTAACAAGTAATTTCCATTGTAAACAAATTTTAATTTAAGACAAGAAAGTTCAATAAAATTAATTTGGTTGCCATCTTGAATAACATTAGGAACAAGGTTAATTTTTAAAAAAGATTCTAGTATGGCCAATAAGCTTTGAGACTCACTAACTACAATAGTATAGTTAGAAAATGAATCAGAATTGCATAAAAATAACATCAGTTTATCAATGGCACTTTTTTCATTTTTGTTAAATGTTTGTTTAATTTTTGTTTGAAAATCTACAGCAACTGTTTGTCGGGTTTTTTTCATTTTAAAAGGTATTTTTGACATTGGAGAATTTTTCTGACTGTAAGGAAATATCAATTCGTTAAAGTTTTCTGACAATGCGTCATTCAATTCATCATCACAAAAAATGTATTCCTTAAAATGATGCCGTTTTTCTTCTTTATAAAGAGTAATTACGTTTGGACTTGGATTTTTATTATTATTTTTATGCTTGTCACACATTAGTTTTGAATAATCTTTGGTTTTAAATAATTCTGCGTAAGTCAACTTGTTGCAGTGCGCATAATTTCTTCTTATTTCATAACAATTGTTGCAATTTCCACAGCTATCATCTCTAAAAGCCATGCTTAAAAAACACATATTTGGCCAAATATCGTGAGGAACTTGTTTGTACAATTGGCAGACATGTTTGTCATCTTTAATTCTATAACAAAAAGAGCACTTGTAATGTTTAATACCGCAAATGTGTTTCGCTTTTAATTCTTCATTTGAAGTTTGATTAGTTCCCGTTTCAAAAACTCCACACTCTAAACATTTCCAACCTAATAAATTAGATGAGCAAAGTTTTTCGTGATTTAGAAAACACATTTTAGTCAAAAAATTTAAATTGCATTTTTGGCAATTTTTATAATATTCTTCTTTTTTTATGATTTTTGAGTCACAAAAAATTATAGCCTCATTTTTGTCCACAATTGTGTCTGAAGTCATAAGGACACCACGGCAATAAAAGCATGACAAAGCTCTTTTACAACGGTGAGTTTTTCTCCAATGATTTGAGAAAAATATTTTGCAGTCAAAACATATTGATCTACGATGGTGTGTAAAAAAAGTTTGAAGATTGTCGATGACAGTTACGTGATCATTTTGCACTTGCAAGTAAAGGCGGGGTAGACTATTATTGTTCCCTGAAGGAAACGACAACAAGGACGGAGATGGGCCATCCATCGACAAAATCACATGTATTTGCACATTTAAATAAGGAGCAACTTTATTACATACGTCTGTAAGATCGTGTGGTCCGCCCAAGTCTATATTGCACGTATTACACAAATCTTGGGTAATAGTAAACAAAAACAAAGAAGCCTCTTGTTTGTCAGCTTTTTTTGATTTCAAAAGCAGCATTTTTTTTATGCTTTGATATTTTTCCAAGTTGGAATACTTTAGATATGAAAATGCGAGAGAGGTTGGGAGACAATTTTGTGGAAGCGTATTTTTTTCTTCATTATAAATTTGCGGAAGTGAGATTAAACCGCCAGACAAGAAAATCTTCGAATGTTTGCTCATGCCAACAGTATGTCTAATTGGTATAGCTTTTCGTCTGTTATTTGGATGATTAACATGAGCATTTGACAACACTGTAAAATAAACACAAAAAGATTTTTCTAACAATGGCAAATTTGAATTTGAGTTTACAAATCGGTTAAAATTGACCATTAAATGGTCAACCATTTGCTTTGTGTCATTTGATTGAAGCACGTATGGAGATGTACGAAAGGGATTGAAAAGATTTTCTTGTGTCAAAGTCATATAAACATAATTTTCCTCCTCATTTTTGTAAAATGACTTTAAATTCTCAAGCACTGCAAAAAATGCCTTTTCTAAAATGTCTAGTACAGCATTTAAAACAATTGGCTTGTCACTTTTTTTCTTAAAATGCATTGTGTAAAGATGATCTTGCAAGTTAAATTTTTTTTGTCTTTTAAAAAAAGATTGTATCACAAACACTTGAAGCAGGTCATTTTCAGCTACTAAAGTCTCTTCTTTAAATATGTTATTTAAATATGATTCTTCGTTATCATTCTCTTTTACAGTATTTTCACTTTCAGATTTAGGGTTTGGAGCTTCAGCTTCAGGGTTTTCAGCGGCTTCTTGTCCGTTACTAGCAATAGATAAATTGTCCGTTTGATCTTCATCATTGTTTATTACGGGTTGGGGGTCTTCTGTATTTTTGTTGTCCTCAAGTTTAGCCGCTTGCCTACGAGTTAAAACTCCTTCGCCATACATCTCTTCACTTTCATTTTTATCACTTAGCCACCTCTGTTTGGCATTTTTTACCTTGTTTTTAAATAAAGTGATTCGATCCATTTTTGATGTTTTTAGGTAAGTACAAAAACACAAACTAAAGAGACGCCAAGTTTAAAACGTACGCTGCTACCATGTAACATTATTGATTTAAAAAATTGTCTGGAATACTCTATGTCTAGACACGCACGATGACTCACTTTTCGTTGGTAAACTGCATCTCAACCATCTGCTCCTACCATCTCTTTTGTTTAAAAAAGCGTTATTCGTTCTGTGCAGAGTGTGAGTCTAAAATATAAAAATGTTAACTGACGAAGAAATAATAAAATTATTTCGTGATCCAAAATTTAAAGGTAGTTTTAGTGGAATGAAAAATTTTCAATTGTTTTTAAAAACTGATTTAAACGAACATATAAGTTTGCAAAGACTCTATAATGTGGTAAAAAATTACCCAAACTACATTTATCAGTTGAGACCTATTCGAAAATTTCCAACCAGGAAATATGTCACAAACAGTTTTGGTGAGTTGATGGAAATCGATCTTGGTTTTATGCCCATCTTTAATATGTTTCGATACTTTTTGTGTCTTGTGGATGTTTTTTCCTGGCATATTTGGTGTGTTGCTTTAAGAAAAAAAAACGGACCTAGTGTAGGCAAAGCTCTAGAAAAAGTATTCAGTGAAATCAAGAGTCCAATTACGAAAATTCAAGCAGACTCTGGAACGGAATTTATTGGCAACAAAGATGTGTTTGTGAAACATAATATTTTATTCAAAACAAAACATTTAAAAAACAAAGCAGCTATGGCTGAACATGCAATTTACCTTGTAAAAAGGAAATTATACATGATAATGCGTTCTGAAAAATCCAAAAACTGGGTGAAATATTTGCCAGTCGCTGTTAATCTTTTAAATGAAAGACCAGTTGAGAAAATTGGAAATTTAGCTCCTGCTTCTATAAACTCAATGTTTGACGACCAATTGGTGAGAGATGCTTTAAAAACCCAAGGAGGACCACAACTTGAAGAACCAACTTGGCGAGAGCAAAATCAACTTCAAGCCGAATATGAAAATTCCAATGGATTTCAAAAAAATGATTTTGTTTATTTGGATTACAAGGAAAAAACTTTTGCCAAAAGTTTTGACTTAAAGATAAGTTCATTTTGAGCTACGTAGAAACTTTGTAGGGAAACGTTTGATGCTACCAAAACAATGTAGGTTTGAGCAAAGTAGAACCTAGATTTTATTTACTTCCTTTATTTTATGTAGAAATATTTCAAAAACTGGTTGCGTAGAATATAGAAGATTTTCAATAGAAATAGAAAATTTCCTATAGTAAATAAAGTATAAGAATGAAAGATAAACTTGAAACTCAATTTTGGGAATAAGCGCACTTCTTTTGGAGATTTTGAAAAATCTTTGACTGCTTCCTATAGTAAATAAAACATAAGAACGAATTTTCCAACGAAAAATAGTTTTGGAAAAAAACTGAAAAGTAAAAAGACAAAAATGTGGTACCCTTTCTTTTTTCTTTCTGTTTTTTTCTGTTTGTGCTTATGTAAGCGTCACCTGCGCACGCGAGACCAAAATAAACATAGAATATCAGCGTCTGTTTTCTTCTTTCATTTTCACTCAAATCCTAGGTGCATGGTTTGCGCATATAATAATGTTTGAATGGCGGTAGAAACTTCATTGGTTCTTATCCAAAGTTTGCGCAAATTTTTTTGCTATAAATTAAAACCAGTCAAAAATAACTCTACAGTCTATTTTCGTTATTTCTTTACAGAGGCCAAATCTACCAAATAGAAAGGGTTGACGCTTTAAGGCGACCAGTTATGTACAAATTAAAAGATCTACTTGGAGACTCAATCAATGGTCGATACTATAAAGAACAATTACGAAAAGCTCCAACTCCTGGCATTGATTTCAATTTCGAGGTGATATAAAATGTCTTGTTTTTTAATAATACTTTTTGAAGCAGACAATTGTGAAGAAGAATTAACTTTTATCATAAAATCTGTGCTTTTTTGTTTGATCTTTACTTTATTTCAAGTCTTTCTTAAAATTTTAAAGATATGGTGAAGCTCAAATTTCAAATATTTTGTGAGTCATAAACGCTGGTTCGTAAAATCATTTGTTTGTGTCAGGTTTCTGAAATCCTAAAAAGAAAAAAAGAAAATGGAAAAGAAAAACTTTTTGTCAGCTACGTTCACTATCCGATAAGTGGCAAACAGCATTATTTTTATTTTACAAATCGTACTCAAATTTTGTTGAAATGAAAATAGAAATATAGACTAGATATATTTTGATCGTAAAATAAATTGAGAAACGCAACTTCAAAGCACGTGCAAAGTTCATCCCAGATAACAAGAGTGCAGCTGTACGCTGTGCAATACTGCTGCACATGTTGGGAGTTTTGTAATAACAGCTACGTTGTCCTTATATAAACATTTTTGAAACAATCATTTAAAAATCATTTTTTATTTTATCGATTTGTTTTATAAAAATAATATTTTACGACAAGTTTAATCGCTGGATTGACGCTGACAAATTGAACAAAATTTAATGATGCCGTGAAAAAAAATGGAGGTTGTGGCCTGTTATAATCCGTTAAAACAATTACGATTTGAAGCTCTATATAAAGCCTCAAGTGGGTCTGTTTTTGTTGAAAATGAGCATAAATGGAACATTACTGTTGTTCCCGAATATATGGATTTAACTACTGGCATTTGGAATGTAACACTTGACAGTTATATTTACAAATTAAAAGTTCCTAATAAAATAGACACAGTTTTTGATATTTCCACAAACTTATGTACAAGTTATCAAACAGAAGCAAAAACAAATCTTAATCGATCTGTATTTACAAGATTAGGTTGCATACATGCGGTTTCTCCCCTTAATTTGGCAAATTTTGGACCTTTTGAGAAAAAGTGGTTTTTGGTTGAACCAAAAGAACGACAATTTCAACTTTTTATAAATCAAAACAAAATGAGTGTTTCAAATACTCCAAAACTTGAAGTTGAGTTTGAAATTTCATTTTTGTTTCAACGGATTAAATAAATTAAGAAGTGCAAAAATGGATAAAGTCTATTTACGACATCTATTTGAAGAAAACAAAACTTTTTTAAAGCATCTTTCAATTGGGGAAAACGCAAACAAAATTTTGAACAATGCCTCAGACGGGTCTTTAGATGTTATTTTACGCATTTTGTTTTTAATTGCAACTGGCGAAATAACTTTACATGAAAGCCACGAGGACACTATAAAAAAATCTAAAAGACTACGAAAACTAAGTGCATTTGAATCACGACCTTATTTTCTTGCTTTGCTTCACAGTGCAAGATCCGAAAAATTAGTGGTATTAAAGCAGTTTCTAAAACTTTATCCATATTTGTTACATACTTTTTTTCATAGCTAAAATGGATGTGTTTGCGCGTAAAACAAACAAAAGACATATACTTCGTGGTTTAAGTGGATTAACAAAATACCCAGCAAAATCAAGAAAATTAATACCAGGTATTGCTTTTGGTGCTAAAAATCCGCCAACAAAATTTGTCCCTTTAAATACAAATGATTATTATGGGTACGCAAAAAGTTTGTCTAAACCAGAACCTCTGGAACAAAATGATGTGATAAAGGTCAGTTCAAGTGATTCAAACACTCAAATTGGATTTGGCAATGTTGCTGAGAACAGTGATGAAGACATTTCCTACACAAGCCAAGAAAAAGTTGATCCAACAGTGTTGAATGCTTTTGTTAATCCTAGTTTTAAAGTGAAATCTACTACTTTGGTACCTCTGAAACGAAAAACAGATCACACCCCAGATANTTTATTGAAACCAAAAAAGCAACGCATAGGAAGCAAGCTTAAGTTTGGCAAGTAACAGTTTAGCCTNAAAAAATGGCTGATGTGAATGTGCAAGAAGCGGGTACTTACCCAGCACAGCATATTATTGACGATTATTTTACTGATTTACCTACAGACTTTCGTTACACTTCAGTCGAATATCGAGAGTTCGGTCCTCAAACCGGTGTTTCAAAAGACAGTCAAGAGTTAACCTTTATTTTGTCATCTCTAGTTGCTCCGTACTGCTACCAACTTTCTGACACTTTAATGAGAGTAAAAGTACAGATTGTGAAAAAAGGAACTTCTACATTGCCAGATGCAAATGCTAAAGTTGGACCAGTTAACAATGTGATAGGAAGTCTCTTTTCCAAAATGACACTGAAAATTAATGATGACCCCGTAACAACATCTCCTGAATACTATCCTTACAAATGTTATTTGAAAAAACTTTTGACTTTTGATGATGATGTCAAATCAACCAATTTTAAAGTTGCTGGCTATTCCAATGACAGTTGCATATCTGGCGACCCTGAACCAACAGAGAACAATCAAGGGTGGAAAGAACGTTGCCGATGGTTTAGGGAGGACTACGAAGATGGAGCTAGGTTTAGACCTGGCGGCGCAACTTTCATTGGACCCTTTATGCACGAGCTCTCAAACATCAGCAAAGATTTGCCCCCAAGTAATAAGCAGTTAATTAAGATAATAATTAATTTACGTTTTTAATATAATATGATTGAAAAAAATTATTTATTTTTCTTTTTCAGCCACAAAAGTTTCTTTTACGTTGCATCGAAGCTCGGATGAATTTTTTTTGATGAAAGATGAATCAGATACACAAGAGTATCAATGCATTGTCTTAAGTTGCCATCTCTATGTCAAAGTTGCCAAAATGAGTGATGCCATATACAAAGAATTTTACAATCGGTTTTTAAGTTCAAAAGAAAGCCTGAAATATCAATTTCGAAGAATGAATGTCAAAGAATTTCACATTCCCAACGGTGGCAAAGAATTTAATACTTCCGAACTGTTTCCGGACAGTGAAGTGCCGAGCAAATTATTTTTTGTTTTGGTNTTTACAAATTCTAAGACAGGCAAGGTAACAAAAAANCCTTACCATTTTTGGCGTAAGTTTAAACTTCAAAAAGAGCTTGACACAATTGAAAACATGCAAGGAAGTATTGAGTCACAATACATACGTGAAAATTTACAAGAACAAGTTGCAAAAATGAGAAATGAGTTAGTTGATGACCTAAGAAACGAATTAAGACTTCAGTTTCAGGGTCTCCAGTTGATGCTAAACCCCAATCAACAATCCAGCTCTTCTACAGCTCAAAGTCCTTTAGAAACTGCTTCAACAGGCAAATATTTATTTGTTTTTTATCAATTATATAAAAAAAGAGCTACGCAATAGTAGGAATTAAAATTAATTACTTTTTTAGGCCAAATACCAGGATCAATTGGAAATCAAGCTTTTCAAAAGGTGCCTGCAACAAGATCTAGTTCTAGGGTTACTGGTCCTAAAAGCTGCCAACAAAGAGTACAAAGAAATCCCCCTGATGACGATAGTACATCAGAGGCTTCTTATTCTGATGCAAATGAAGTACTTTATCCTCCCAGAGAAAATTTGCAACAACANCANCAACANCAACCACAAAGAAACATTGGAGCAACTGAGGTTTCTGTGTATGTCACTCAATTTGACATTCTGCTCAATGCAGCTAAAATCGATCAGGTATATTATTTGTTGCCACATTATTTGTTTTTCTAATATTATGTAAATTTCTTAACGTAAAACATTGAAAGATTTTTTTAATTTAAGTTTCCAAGCGAGTCGAATTCTGACGAATGTGTGGAGGACTACGTACGTCTAATGAACACAAATGGATTTTTGGGAGCCTTGTCTTCAAATTCATTATCCTATGACATGTTTAGACAAGGCTTTTACATAGCTGGATTTGATTTGACCACAGCTCAAGAAGGAGCCAATGATCCGTATTCGATTCCAACAGTTCGAACAGGTACATTTTTTAAGGAATACATTGTTCGATTTATTTAAAATGGGTAAATTTAGTAAAACTTTTGTACTTGTAATTGGTATTTAATTACAGGCACACTAACAGCTCGTGTAACCTTTAATCGTCCTCCCGAAAAAGACTGTTCACTGTTGATGTTTTCCGAAAGTACCACTTGTATGGAAATTATGACAAGTGGACACATTCTATTCTCTTATGCTCCAAAATAAGGTAACAATTTTTTACCAATTCTAATTTTATTAAATTGGTCTGTTACTCGCACGCACAAACGCAAATATGATCTATCCAACTTACAACTTTATTTTTTGCTGTTGCGCAGCTTACCCCCCCCCCTCTCCCTTGGGTTGGCTAATAAATTTTTTTTCTTTCATACACGTTTTAACAACCGTAAGAATTGGTCACTCGAAATCATTTTCAAGTAGGTCTTTTAAGAGTTTAGTTGTGCGTTTTAGCCATGAATATTTATTATACTATTTTTTTTGCAACACTTTGCAACGCTTTTGGAGACAACAATTATTTTGCGGAAAATTGTGTCCAAAAAATTGACAACAGGCCTAACTGCATACAATACAAGTGGACTTTTCCAACTTGTGTCCCTTGGGACACAAGAAAGTGCGAGATTACATCACAGCGCAGACATTGCACTGTGCTAATTTGCAAAGTAAATTTTTAAAACCGTAATACAATTTCTATTTTTAGTACATACTAGCTATACTTAATAAGTACATTTTAAAATTAAAAACTACAATAATATAATTTTTTATAGAATTCTTTTTTGACAACTTTGCCCACCTCAACAACGACAACAACAACAACACAAACTAGCACAACTGATAACATTCAAAGCGCNACAACTGCCAGAACAACAACAACAAGAACAACAACTTCAACAACGACAGAAACCAGTACAGCAGCCTATCAGAGTAAAATAACATGTTGCGTTTTTTTAAAGTTGCAATATTTCGATTGGCCATTCTTCTCTTACTTGTGCTTTTAAAAATTACTTCAGTGTTAGTGTCTATCCTTCGAGTTTCTATTACTTTAATTTTTATGACAATCAATTTTTTGATTGGTGTCATAATTGACTTGTTGGATTGGATAGAAATTCTACGTCAAATTCTTCCATATTTATAAGTAAGAAATATTTTAACTTATGTGCAATAGCATTAAAAACATTAAAAGTATATTAAAAGGCAAAATTTATATAATACGTAATTTTGCAGATTCCCAACTCTGTTCGCGGTGTCCGACAACTTACTGTCCTCCAGTAGAATCAACTTGTACGTGTACGCCCAGCGTATTGACAACAAACCATTCTACAGTTTTGAGTCCCCATCAACTGTCTCAATTTGAAATCTGTAAGAATTTATCCTTTTTAAAATATTATTATAATTAACAGTTAGAGTAAAAAACTAAATTTAGAAATTGAAATTTCCGTAAAATATTTGTTATTTTTAGTGGCCAAACAAAGTCGACAGTATCAAATAACGAAAATGAGTGACGATTTCTGCAAAGCATACCGATGTAACATCACCGAACATTTCGAAAGCGGGTGCTATGTCCCGCACAAAACCAGATGGGACATTAACTGCCATCTGTTTTGCGACCTGAAAAACTGCAGGTAGAGCAGAAGTTAAATTAAATAATGTCATAAAACTTTTTAATATATATAAATTAAAGATACATATTTTTTAAATGGGATTTCTTTTTTAGCTATGCGTACGTTCCGGGGTACCAGTACTGTCCAAAGTACTCGTGCGAGCCAGATCCAAACGAAAGCCACTGGACCGGAATCATTGTGGGCATAGCAGTGCCTGTTACCTTGGTTGCCATTGCATCCATTCTTTTCGTATCCTACTTGTTTTGGAAAAGAATTCAACAAAAAAGTATTATTATTTGTTTTTTTTCACAAGCACACATTTATTTAAATTTTATAAAGTTTAAAAGGAACGAAATAATCAGTAAAAATTTTTAATTTGGTTTCAGAAGACGACAATGTGCACCTCTTGGCAGAAATGCACACCTTGAATGGATCCAAACACTCCAGCATCCTGCGGCGAAATACTGGGGATGGCAAATCTACAGGTNCTTAATATCAAAATTTGCGCTTTACATTAAAAATTTAATTTGCATATTTTTTTGTCTGTCGCGATAGCTCAGTGGTTTGCAGTGGCAGCAACAATGCACCGGTTAAGGAAGACTGTGAGTTCGAATCCTGGCTAAGCCTAATATAATATAATTTATAGTTTTAACTGGTGTTTGTTGCTGCTGCTGCAAACATGCTCTATGTGGCAGACAATTTTTAAAAAAAATATTTTTAATCTATAGGAGGAGACTCGTCAGGAGGAGGAGCCGGAGCTGCAGCCCCATCTGAAACTCCAACCGGAGCTGCTGAAGCAACTGGAGCAAGTGGAGGCGTGGATGACATCGAAAATGNCGGGGNTGAGGGTGAGAATTGGTAANATATAGTTTTTTTTTATTTTATGATTTTTATTATTATTTTTCTACAATTTTTACAAGTTTTTTTCAAAAACTTATTTTTAAAAATAATGTAAATGTTTTATTTCAGAATTTGTTGACGTTCATCTCTCGCCTAACTCNAGCCTAACAACGCCCTTTACACATGCAAGGTCATTTTCCATCTCACCGCTAAGAAAAAAACATCAGAGAAAAACACTAAAAAACGTTCTTGCTGGAATCTTGAACATTGTTGTTAGGCACAATCCCCCTTCTTCCCCTTTAGATGAAAATTATTTTTTTGGGCTAGGTGACAGTAATGACGAAAATATAGAAACAGTTTTCTAAATTTTTATTACTCTTGTCTACCTAACTAATATTTTATCTTGTACATAAATTAGCTTTAAGGACCTTTAACAGCGCTGTTATTTTGCATTTCAAAAATTATTGTTTTAAGTTTACAGTATTTATTTGTACCTGTCTTGTCTTTAATTAGCTTTTTATCATTCATTATTCTAACAAAAATCTTAATTAAATGTGCATTTGGAGTTTGTAAATAAACTTAGATTTAAGGAACAGTTTTATGGCTTGTTTTTTATTTTTGGCTTTGTGAAACTTTTGAGAAAGGGTAAACGCAAACGAAGGACAAAAAATTGGAGTATTGTCAAGTGCGCTCTTAGGTTGCTCTGCCGCACTATAAATAAGATCTGGGGGGAAAATATTAAAAACAGTTTTTGAAATAAAATCGCAGCATCAACATGAAGAATAAAAAAAGTTTTGTAGTTTTAATTATCTGGTTTTTTTTGCATCAAACTGTTTCAAGAAACATACCAGAAATTGAGAAAAGCAATGTTACCCGATTTATAAGATCGGATACAGCTGTTGCAGGAGGTAATATGCTTTGTTAATATTTTTTATTAGAATAACTTGACAATACTTTAATTTAAATGATTGAAAATGGATTATTGCGTTTCTTAGGGGGACCTCCACCTCCACCAAATGGCGGTGACTGGGCAAAACCACTACCAATGGATGCNCAAGTTTCTGAGGATGAATCATTTTTGGAATATCTAGAAAAAATTGATAGATACATTGCAGCAAATATGCAGGGCTATGCAGATAGTGCTCGTGAAGTACTTTCTAGTATTGTTTTAACGCCAATTGAACCCTGCAGCATATTTACTGGTGGTCTAATGGAGCATTGGGCTGTACTTCGTAGACAAAACGCTTTTATTGATGCCTCTAATTTACCTATTGAAGGATCTCGAGTTCCACAAATTATAGAGGGCGAAAGATTTTGTAACCAACTGTTTGATGGTTTTGACCCTGTCCATACATACGTTAGGTTAATAGATACATATGAAAGATCAATTCGAGATTTTCATAATTATATTTTGGGAACAGCTGAACGCTTTAGGCATGCCGTTGATAGACTGATTAATTACCGTCGATTACTCACAGCTATGGCTGACGCACATCCGGATTCTTCAGGTTTTACTGACCAACAAATTAATGCAGTTATGGGTTTTAATGTAGATGCTCACAGTATACAAAGAAAAAACGAGTTTTTTAGACAAAACAAATTAGACGTTGAAAGGTCTGTAGGAGATTATCATTTTAGAGTTGAAGCTTTACGACAACAATTAGTAAGACAATTTGACGAACTCTATGCTAGAAGAGTTGGTTGGGGCTATAGATTGAAAAATCCGGGTGTGCGTTTCTTAGTCTATATTCGTCATGCTCCCTGTAACATTCGACCTTTAGATTCCAAAATTCCTAAAGAAGAAAAAAGGGACAAAAGATCAAGTCCTGTACCAAAAAATAACCAAACTTGTGTTGTAGATATTGACAGCATTGATTCTCTAAATGATGTTCTTGTGCAAGACTCAAATTATGCTTACAAAATAATTAAATTTACAGAACGNGAAGCAATGCTAAAGCGAGAAATTGANCANGTAAAAAATACGTATTTTATATGGCTTCAAACAAGCAGTGGTTGGTTTAACTCGCATTGGTATTTAAACGAGTATANGCATACAACATCNATGTTTGANCTTTTTGTTGGAGATTTGCTCAAAAATCCTAAATATGCCCCTATCGAATCAAAAATTAAAATTATAACGGAATTTATGACTTTAATTCAAAGTGAAATGCAACAAAGCCTGCACTGGTATTATGACCCTCAACGTTCATTTACAAGAATCAGAAACTTTATATATAAGTTGTACGATGGCAAATACCCTAACCCACCCCACAGAAATGGAACCGTGTATCACGATGAACTAAAATAATTATTACCATTATTGTAGTCAAAAAGTAATTTGCATGTAAAAAAAAATATTTGTAGTCAAATTGTAAGAGAAATTAATAATAAATCAATCTTTTAAGCTTTACAGTGTCATTTTTTAAAAGTTATTGGAGTTTAGCCAAGTTCAATGCCCTATTCAGCAGCGTAGCTCTGTAACCCTAATTAATTTTAACTAGCTCAATTGACTGGCTCAATTGAG
>JGI24766J26685_10000115_pt1 | contig 18771 bp, 18 predicted proteins | sample SanBayMetagenome_FD_26685 | JGI IMG/M metagenome (IMG submission 26685)
AGCTAAATTCTGAGTATAGCCAATTGCAACTTGAGCAAAGCACTTGGGCAATGCACGGAAGAATCGAAGAGGTTGCAAAAAAATCATTAAAAATGAAAACCCCCGAACCTAAAAAAATTATTTTATTGGAGCGGCCTTGAGTTTATTTATCAACAATAAAGTTGAGAAAACATTTTTTGAGCTCTCGGGTATTCGAAGAAGATTAATTTTGCTTTTATTCTTAGCTGGATTCCTAACGCTTATTTTTAGAGCATTCTATTTACAAAGTTTAGATAAAAAATTTTTACAGTCNAAAGGAAATGCTACGAGCACTCGAGTAATTTCTCTTTACGCAGATAGAGGAAANATTACCGACAGGAATGGAGATATCTTAGCGATCAGCAGTCCGGTAGAGTCAGTTTGGGTAAATCCACCAAATGTCAAAATAACTAAAGATCAAAAATTAGAATTAGAAAATATTCTTAAGTTAAGTGCGAATGAGGTTGATCAAAAATTATTAAATAATAAAAAAGAATTTATATATCTCAAAAGACAAATCTCGCCTGAAGATGCAAGAAGATTACAAGCGTTGAAAATACCCGGAATCTTTTTTCAAAAAGAGTTTAAGAGGTTTTATCCGGCTGCTGACATCACTGCTAATTTAGTTGGGTTTACTAATCTCGATAATATAGGGCAAGAAGGCATTGAGCTTTCTCAAAATAAATTTCTTTCCGGTAAGCTCGGGAGTAAAAAAGTTATTAAAGACCGTGCTGGCAAGATTGTGGATGATCTCCAGGAAGTGAAACTGCCGCAAGATGGGCACGACATAAAGCTTTCAATAGATGCAAGAATTCAATATTTAACATATAGAGAATTAGCTAAATCAATCGAAATTCATAAAGCTAAAGCAGGCTCGGCTATAGTGCTAGATGCAAAAACGGGAGAGGTGCTAGCTATGGCTAATCTTCCTTCTTATAACCCTAATAATTTTAGGGAAGGTGGCGGCCCCACAAGAAATCGAGCAGTGACAGATGTGTTCGAGCCTGGTCAACAATTAAACCATTCACAGTGTCTTCAGCGTTAGACGCCGGAATTCTTAATCCAAGTTCATTGGTTGAAATTTCATCAGGATTGATGAAAATTGGATCAGCCACAATACATGATGCTCATGCTGATGGTAGCAAACCTTTTATGACAGTTTCAGAAGTGATTGCAAAGTCTTCCAATGTAGGTGCAGCAAGAATTGGATTAATGCAAACACCCAAGAGTTTGTGGTCTACTTTAAATAAAGTAGGGTTTGGAATGCAAACTTCGGCAGGGTTTCCTGGGGAAGCCTCTGGAAGACTTCGTGATTATAAAAATTGGGGCAAAGTAGACCAGGCAACTATATCTTTCGGACATGGGATTAATTTAACACTTCTTCAATTGGCTCAATCTTATACAGTTTTTGCTAACGACGGGGAAATGAAGCCAGTTACATTATTCAAAAAAGATGAAATTCCTATGGGTACAAAAGTATTCACAAAGCAAACAGCGAGAACTATGGTAGAAATGATGGAACAAGTTGTGGAAGAGGGTACTGGAGGTAATGCAAAAATTATAGGATATAGAGTTGCAGGCAAGACAGGTACCGCTGAAAAAATTGGAGCAAATGGCGCTTATGAAAAGAATAAAAATATAGGGTCATTTGTAGGTCTAGCCCCAGTTTCAAATCCAAGAATTATTATGGCAGTGATGATAGATGAACCAAGCATTGGAAGTCATTACGGAGGAGCAGTAGCGGCTCCAGTTTTTAGCAGTGTAATGGCTGACGTCATGAAGATATTAAAGATTCCACAAGACATAAAAACTCAAAATAAAGTTTTACCGCAAGACAATAAAAATATTAAAGAAACGATATGAAGAGTGTGTTAAAAAAAATTGGACATCGCATCTCTGATATATCAAACGATAGTAGGCATATAAAAAATAATTCTTTATTTTTAGCCTATCCTGGACTGCATAATGATGGAAGAACTTATATTGAAGCGGCTATTAAAAAAGGCGCGAAAATAATACTTTATGAAAAGAAAAATTTTGTATGGAAAAAAACATGGCATACAGAACATTATGCTGTTTCAGAATTAAAAAATAAAGAAGGTGAAATTGCCCATACATTTTTTAAAAAGCCTCGAAGCAAATACTCACTATAGGTATCACTGGCACAAATGGAAAAACATCTTGTGCGTACTGGACAGCTGAAATACAAAATCTCCTGGGCAAAAAAACAGGCGTCATAGGGACGCTGGGGTTTGGGTACAAAAAATTAAAATCACATACGTATACAACACCTGATGCGATATCAAATCATCGTATTTTAAGACAATTTAAAAATCAAAAAATAAAATCAGCCGTAATGGAAGTTTCATCTCACGCATTGTCTCAGGGGAGAGTGAATGGAATTCTTTTCGATATTGCAGTTTTTACCAATTTATCAAGAGACCATCTAGATTACCATCTTAACTTTCGGAATTATTTCAATGAAAAAAAGAAGTTATTTGAATTTCCATCTTTGAAAGTTGCAGTTATTAATATCGATGATTCTTATGGAAAAAAACTAAAAAATTTTCTTGTAAAGAATAAAACTAAAGTTTTAAGTTATGGAATAAAAAGTGGCGACATTAAAGCGACACACATTGAATATTCAAATTCGAGCACACGTTTCCAAATTGCATATAAAAAAGAAACATACAAAGTAGAAGCGCCTGTGGTAGGCGAGTTTAATGTATATAATTTACTAGCAGTAATTACTTCACTGATAGCATCTGGCAATTCAATAAAAAAAATTGTGAAACAAATAAGTTATATATCTCAGGTTCCAGGGAGAATGGAAAGACTAAGATCTAAAAATACCCCAAATATCTTTATTGATTATGCTCACACACCAGACGCTTTAAAAAAAGTGCTGCAAACTCTTAAAAATCAAACTGACGGTAATCTTATCTGTGTATTTGGTTGCGGAGGAGATAGAGATGCCGGAAAAAGAAAAGATATGGCAGAGATAGCTTCTAACTTAGCTGATATTAATTTTATTACGTCAGACAATCCAAGGAATGAAAGTCCCGGAAAAATTATTAAAGAAATTAGCAAGCATATGAAAGGGTCCTATCGTATTGAATTTGATCGACATAAGGCAATAGAAAAAGCAATTATGAATGCTAAAAAAGATGACGTCGTCCTTATTGCTGGAAAGGGACATGAAACCTATCAAGAAATTAAAGGCATTAAGCATCCATTTAGTGATCAAACATGTGCAAGAAAAGCGCTCAAAGTTTACAAGGCGAGCTGAATGCGAATTACTTTAAATAAGATTAAAAAACTTGTTTCTGGCCGATATTATGGCGATACCGCTTTGCTTCATAAAACAATAAAAAACATTTCTATCAATAGCAATGATATTAAAAATAATGATTTATTTTTAGGTATTAAAGGCGAAAAATTTGACGGGGATAATTTTGCAGAAATTGCTATTAAAAAAGGCGCATTAGCTGCCATTGTATCTAAAGACGTTAAAAATTTAGAAAATAAAATAATCGTTAAAAATGGGCGAGAAGCTTTAGGCAAGATAGCTCAGTATTGGAAAGCCCAATCTAAAATACCTCTTGTTGCTATCACAGGAAGTAATGGTAAAACCACCACTAAAGAAATGATTGGAAGTATTATTTCTTGCTATGTTGGTAGTAAATTAAAAGTCCTGATGAGCAAAGGAAATTTCAATAATGATATAGGACTTCCACTTTCCTTACTAAATATTAAAAAAACTCAAAAATTTGCTGTAGTTGAGATGGGTATGAATCATAAGGGCGAGATTAAATATTTAAGTGAAATTGCAAAACCTGATGTCGCAGTAATAACAAATATAGGAGAGGCTCATATTGAATTTTTTGGTTCAAAAGCAGGTATTGCAAAAGCAAAATCAGAAATATTTTCAGGGCTCAAAAAGAATGGCATTGCAGTTATAAATAGAGAAGATGAATTTTATAGCGTACTAAAGACTGCTGCTCTTCGTAAAAAAGTTATGACATTTGGACTAACTTCAAAATCCGATGTATATGTCAAGAAAACGGTTCAAGGCATTTCTCAAATTAAAACACCAAAAGGAATCGTGGAAATTAAAGTCAAATTAAAGGGCGAGCATAATTTAAAAAATGCATTAGCAGCCATTGCCGCTTCTATTGCACTAAAAATTCCCTTAAAGGCTATTAAGCGAGGTATTGAATCTATCAAGTCAGTACATGGAAGATTGGAACTCAAAAAAGGACTTCGTGGCTGTATCTTGATTGATGATACCTACAATGCGAATCCTGCCTCAATGCGAGCTGCAATTGATGTTCTTGCAAATCAAGACTGTGAAAAAATATTAATTATTGGTGATATGGGCGAGTTAGGAAAAAAGGAAGTTGAGTACCATAAATCAATAGGGGCTTATATCAAAAAAAATAAAATATTAGANGTNGTTGGAACAGGAAAATTGACGAAACACGTTATAGACCATTGTAAAGGGAATGCAAAATGGTTTGAGGATAAAAAAGCACTTATAAATTACATCAAAACCAAGATAAAAAAGAATTCATGTGTGCTTGTTAAAGGCTCTAGATTCATGAAAATGGAAGAGGTTGTAGATGCACTTACTTAAAATTTTTAAGAAAGATAAAAATTATGTTGCTCGAATTATTTAAGTTTTTAGCAAAAGAGATCCATGGGTTTAATGTATTTAATTACATTACATTAAGAGCTGTGATGGCGACAATCACATCATTAGTTATTTCTTTCGCTTTTGGCCCTTGGCTAATCAAGAAACTTAATCAGTTCAATATAGGACAAGCTGTTAGATCAGATGGCCCCAAAGATCACTTAATTAAAACAGGCACACCCACAATGGGGGGTGGCTTGATATTGGTATCAATTATTGTATCGACATTACTTTGGGCGGACATAAGGAACAACTATATTTGGGTTTTGTTAATTGTCACGCTTGGTTTTGGCCTTATTGGATTTATTGATGACTTAAAAAAAGTTATTTATAAAGATCCGAATGGTATGAGTGCCAGGCAAAAGTATTTATGGCAATCAATCATAGGCCTTGGTGCATCTATATATCTTTGGTCTAACGCTGTTACACCCGAACAGACTTCGCTTATTCTTCCATTTTTTAAGGATGTAAGTTTTACGATGAGCGGACCTACTTTTATACTTTTAAGTTATATCGTCATTGTAGGGAGCAGCAATGCAGTTAATCTTACAGATGGCCTCGATGGCCTAGCAATTATGCCGGCTGTATTAGTTGCAAGTGCTTTAGGGGTTTTTGCTTATGTTGCAGGTAATTATGTTATAGCTAAATATTTAGGTATTCCCTATATCAGCGGCGCTGGTGAGTTGGCTATATTTTGCACTGCAATGGCTGGTGCTGGTTTGGGATTTTTATGGTTTAACACTTATCCTGCGGAAGTATTCATGGGAGATTTAGGCGCACTTGCTCTAGGCGCTGCTATTGGCACAATTGCCGTGATTGTAAGACAGGAGATTGTTTTATTTATTATGGGCGGTATTTTTGTGGTCGAGACTTTTTCTGTTGCCATTCAAGTCATGTACTTTAAATATACTAAATTTAAATATGGTGTTGGTAAGCGAATTTTTCTTATGGCACCACTTCACCATCACTATGAGAAAAAAGGCTGGAAAGAAACGCAGGTCGTTGTTAGATTTTGGATCATAACAATGATGCTTGTATTAATTGGGATCTCATCGCTGAAAATTAGATGAGCATCAATTTTAATAAAAAGAAAGTCTTGGTGATTGGTCTTGGAGAGACAGGACAGTCCGCACTACATTTTTTAGCAAACAAAGAATGCGATATTCAAGCTATTGATACAAGGCCAACAATTGATAATTTTGAGACGATAAAAGAAAAATTTAAAGATGTTAAATTTACGATCGGGGGAAAATTTAACGATACCATTATTCATGATGTTGAATTAATAATCATTAGCCCAGGTATGTCGTTGAAAGAAAGTTATGTTCAAAAGGCATTAAATCAAGGCATACCTGTAATTGGTGATATTGAAATGTTTGCGCAAGTTAAATCGGTGAGTTCAAAAGTGATTGGCATTACAGGTTCAAATGGCAAAACGACAGTTACTTCACTTGTTGGGGATTTATTAAAAGCGGCCGGCATATCAACTATTGTCGGAGGAAATATTGGGATCCCTATATTAAATACTTTAAATCAAAAAGCGCCAGAGGTATATGTTCTTGAGTTATCCAGCTATCAGTTGGAATCGACATATTCATTAGCGCTCGAAACTGCAGCAATCTTAAATATTTCAGAAGACCATATGGATCGATACGGATCTATGGAAGAGTACGCCAAAGCCAAATATAGAATATTTAATCATGCTAAAAATATTATCTTAAATAGAGAAGACGATTATCTAAAATCTCAGATTAATGAAAGCTCTTTAACATTCGGAACTCATTTGGACGAGAAAAATTATGGCATTAAAAAAAATGGTAACCAATATTTCATCGCAAAAGGTAGNGCTGAAATTATTTCTTTAGAAGATATTAAACTTAAGGGTGAACATAATATTCTAAATGTAATGGCTGCTTTAGCTCTTTGTGANCCATTTAATATTTCAAAAGATGTGATCAAAAAAGTACTAAGTCAATTTAGCGCACCACCACATCGAGTGGAATATGTTAACTCTATATCAGGTATTGATTTTTATAATGATTCAAAAGGTACCAACGTTGGAGCAACGATTGCTGCTATTCAAAGCATGTCCAAACCAATCTTACTGATTGCCGGAGGGGATGGCAAAAGTCAAAATTTTCAACCATTAATAGGNCCATCNAGGGATAAAGTAAAAAATATTTCTTTGATTGGTAAAGATGCAAAAATAATACAAGAAGTATTTAANGGTGGGGCCATTCCGACAAGTATTGAAAAAAATCTTGAATCAGCAATTATCAAATCATTTGAGCTTGCTAAAGCGGGAGATGTAGTTCTTCTCTCTCCAGCATGTGCAAGTACCGATATGTTTAAAAATTACGTACATCGCGGGGAAGTTTTTAAGGATTGCGTGAGTAAGTTAAAAAATAAATCATGATCGATAAATTTTCTAATAAATCGACAATAGATAAACCTTCTTTTGATCAAGGCCTTTTCTGGGTTTCATTAATATTAATTGCAATTGGCCTGATTATGGTTTATTCATCCTCAATTTCTTTTGCTGAATCTAGCAAATTAACTAAACATCAAAATTACTTTTTTTTATTAAGACAATCAATTTATATTTCATTGGGATTTGTTGTCGGATTTATTATTTTCCAAATTCCTATTCGCTGGTGGCAAAAGATGTCGCCTTATTTATTTATGGCAGGCATGGTCTCACTTATTCTTGTTCTCATTCCAGGTATTGGCCATGTTGTGAATGGAAGTAGGCGTTGGATTTCATTATTTGTATTTAATATGCAGCCCTCGGAATTTATGAAATTATTTACTGCTATGTACGCTTCAGATTATGTTTTAAGAAAATCAAAAGAAATTGGGAGTTTTCTAAAAGGGTTTCTTCCAATGGCAGCAGTGATTATGTTATTAGGAGCATTGTTATTGCTTGAACCAGATTTCGGTGCATTTGCTGTAATCTTAGTCATTGCAATGTGTACCTTAATTTTAGGTGGCATAGACAAAAAAATACTGATGGGCCTTTCCATTGTTGCACCTATTGGTATGGCAGCCTTAATTTATAGCTCTGACTATAGATATCAAAGATTAGTAGGTTTTTTTAATCCATGGGCTGATCCATATGGAAAAGGTTACCAGCTATCTCACGCTCTTATAGCTTTTGGTCGTGGCGAATTTTTTGGGGTAGGGTTAGGTGGTAGTGTCGAAAAATTACTTTATTTGCCCGAAGCACACACTGATTTTATTTTGGCTGTATTAGCTGAAGAATTTGGTTTCTTTGGTGTGCTTATTGTCATTGGATTATTCTCATGGCTTGTAATTAGAGCTTTTGGTATTGCTAAAGAAGCTATTATTAATGAGAGTTATTACTCAGCTCTGTTATCTCAAGGTATTGGCATTTGGTTTGGTACGCAAGGCATTATTAACATGGGTGTCAACATGGGGCTTCTTCCTACAAAAGGGTTAACCTTGCCACTCCTTTCTTACGGTGGTAGTGGTATTTTGGCCAATATGATTGCGCTTGCGATATTACTCAGAATTGATTGGGAAAATCGAAGAGGCTTAAGAGGAATTTAACTTAGTGAAACCCAATAAAAAAATATTGATTATCGCAGGAGGAACCGGAGGACATATCTATCCAGGAATTGCGATTGCCGATTATTTAAAAGCTAAAGGATACTCAATCACTTGGCTTGGAACTTCTCATGGCATGGAAAACAAGTTAATCGATAAAAAGCCTTATCAAAAAGCCATGATTGATATTAAAGGCGTCAGAGGCAAAGGCCTGTTAAATTGGTTAAAGCTTCCATTTATGCTTTTGATTGCGTTAATACAATGTGCAAAAGTAATTGAAAAAGAAAAACCGGATGTGGTCATTGCTATGGGGGGCTATGTTTCATTTCCGGGTGGTCTTATGTCGAGGCTTATGGGTAAGCCACTCATTGTGCATGAACAAAATTCTATCCCAGGCCTAACTAATAGATTATTAGCAATAATCGCAACAAAAATATATTCCGCGTTTCCAATTAAACTGATGCGCGCCTCTCAAAAAATTGGCAACCCAGTGAGAGATAATATTAGGCAAATTAAACCGCCAGCCCAGAGATTTAAAAATAGAAAAGGCCCTTTGAGACTTCTTGTTGTGGGCGGTAGTTTAGGAGCTAAATTTTTTAACGATACGATTCCTTTAAGTGTTAAACAAATCAGCCCTAAAAATAGACCGGCGATTATTCATCAATCTGGTGAGAAGCACTTTGAAGAATTAAAAGCAAGTTATAAGGAAAGTGGAATTAAAGCCGATTGCAGGGCTTATTTGGATCACATTGAAAAATTATATGAATGGGCAGACCTTGTCATAGCTAGAGCTGGCGCACTCACGGTCTCTGAATTTTCGGCAGCAGGAATTCCTAGTATATTAGTGCCATTCCCTTTTGCAGTAGATAACCATCAGTTTTATAACGCAAAATACTTAAGTGATAAGAAGGCCGCACGACTTATAATTCAGGAGGAGCTCACAACCGAATCATTGAGAAGCATACTTCGAAGTATGACAAGAAATGAATGCTTAAAAATGGCAAAAGCTGCATTGGAAAATAAAGCAACTAAACCTGAAGAAGTTATTTATAAAGCCTGCGAGCGACTAATTAACAAATGAAACACAATATCAATCGAATTCATTTTGTAGGTATAGGCGGCTCAGGAATGAGTGGCATTGCAGAAGTGATGCACAATCTAGGCTATTTTGTTTCCGGCTCCGATATTCAGGAGTCACTAGTAACCTCAAGATTAAAAGAGATCGGTATTAAGATTTTTATTAATCATGCAGCAGACAACATTAAAGATGTTGATGTTTTAGTGATTTCTTCTGCAATCGATCAAGATAATCCAGAGTTAAAAGCTGCTATTACAAATAAAATACCAATTATGCCTAGGGCAGAAATGCTTTCAGAATTAATGCGCTTTAAAAAAGGTATTGCAGTAGCCGGCACTCATGGCAAAACAACCACCACGAGTTTAATCGCTTCCATTTTGGCCGAAGCTTCAATGGATCCTACTTATGTAATTGGCGGAAGACTTTCTTCCTTGAATGCAAATGCAAAATTAGGAAATGGTGAGTATATCGTAGTGGAAGCTGATGAGTCAGACGCATCATTTTTACATTTGACACCTGTATATTCTATCGTGACAAATATTGATCAAGATCATATGGAAACATATGACAATGATTTTGAAAAACTTAAAAAAACATATATAGAATTCATACATCGATTACCTTTTTATGGCGTGGTAATTGTGTGTATTGATGATCCGGTTATCAAATCTATTCTTCCTGAAATTTCTAGACCTATCATAACTTATGGTTTATCAAATGATGCAGATGTGCATGCTGAAGAAGTTTTAGCAGATGCAGGTAAAATGCATTTTAAAGTGACGATTAAACACACTGATGTTGTTAAAAAACCAATGACTTTAAATCTACCGGGCAAGCATTATGTTAGAAATGCATTGGCAGCAATAGCACTTGCAGACGAGCTCGAGATACCGATTTCAAAAACAATCGATGCATTAAAGCATTTTAAAGGTGTAGGCCGAAGATTCGAGACTTATAAAGATTTAATATTTGATAAAAAATCTTTTACTCTGGTTGATGATTATGGGCATCACCCGGTCGAAATTGAAGCAGTCCTTGACGCGGCGCGAGATGCATATCCAGGTAAATCGATCTATCTTGTTTTTCAGCCTCATCGCTACACCAGAACGAGAGATTGTTTTGATGAGTTTGTAAGGGTGCTTCAAAAAGCAGATAAAACACTTCTCACTGATATTTATTCGGCTGGCGAAAAAGTAATTCCAGGGGTAAGTTCCATAGCGATCATGGATAGCATGAATAAAATTATGAAAAAAGTTTCTTTTGAAAAAGATATTGCAGACTTAGCTAAAACAGCGCTTCAACATATTGAACAAGATTCCATCTTAATTGTGATGGGCGCAGGCTCAATAGGAAGAGTGACGAAAGATATATTGAATATTGTGAAGTCATGACGAATGCAATGATATTAAAAAATGTGCCATTAACCAAATACAACAGTTGGCGGGTAGGCGGTGCTGCCGATGCTTTATTTGTACCTAAAAATTTAGAAGATTTAAAAAATTTCTTAAAAGATGAACACTATTTAAAGCCGCTCACTTTTATTGGATTGGGATCAAATATTTTAGTGAGAGATGGAGGTATCCGGGGAACGGTTATTGTAATGCATGCAGCTTTAAATGAAATTCAAATGACTGATAAGGGCGTGTATGCAGAAGCAGGTAATACCTGCGCAAAAATTGCAAAAACTCTTGCTAGAGAGCATTACGTTGGCGGAGAATTTTTTGCTGGCATTCCAGGCACAGTCGGAGGAGCCTTGGCGATGAATGCCGGATGCTACGGTTCTGAAACATGGAATTATGTGACCCAGATAAATATGATTGATGATAATGGCAATATAGTTACAAGATTAAGAGATGAATTTAAAATTTCTTACCGAGAAGTAATTAAGCCAAATTCAAAAGAGTGGTTTGTAGGTGCCTGGTTTAATTTTAAAAAAGATATGGCAGGCGACCCAGAAAGTAAGATCAAGGAATATCTTAACCATAGGAAAAACACTCAACCCCTTAATTGGCCAACAGCAGGCTCAACATTTAGAAATCCAAAGATACTTTTGCAGCAAAACTCATTGAAGACTGCGGATTAAAAGGTTTTAGAGTTGGCAACGCTGAAGTTTCAGATAAACATGCCAATTTTATTATTAATTTAGGTAATGCGTCTGCAAAAGACATTGAAAATATTATTGACTATGTTGAATGCGAAGTCTTTAAAAGAAAAGGTATTAAGCTCGAAAGGGAAATTAAAATTTTAGGGGACTTTCTAGGTTGATGAATGAATTTGGAAAAGTTGCAGTGCTTATGGGTGGAGACTCTAATGAGAGAGCTGTTTCACTTCTCAGTGGCGATGCTGTATTTCGTGCTTTAAGCCGATTAGGCATTGATGCTGAAGCTTTTGATCCTTCAGTTAGAGATATTGAAGATATTAAAAGTTACGACAGAGTTTTTATAGCCTTACACGGAAGAGGCGGTGAAGACGGATCTATGCAAGCTTTTTTAAAGTCGAAAAATGTTGCATATACCGGAAGCGATTCCTTAAGTTCTGCCATTGGAATGGACAAACTTAAAACGAAATTATTATGGCGTTCATTAAACATTTCAACACCAGATTTTCTCCAGGTAACTGAGAAAACCTTATATGCNGAAATCGTNCATTCAATTGGNNCACCATTTTTTATTAAACCATCNAATGAAGGTTCAAGTATAGGTATTGATAAGATAAAAAACGAACAACAATATAAAGAAGCTTTTTTAAAAACATCGAGGATTGATNCAAATGTAATNGTTGAGAAATTTGTGGACGGCGAAGAATATACAGTGGCTATTGTNGATGGTCAAACCCTTCCAGTCATTAAGATTAAGCCAAGCAATGAGTTTTATGATTANGAAGCAAAATATCTTAAAGATGACACGCAATATATTTGCCCTTCAGGGATAGAAAAAAATAAAGAAGCTTTAATAGCTCAAGAAGCTTTGGCGGCCTTCAACTCAATTGGATGCTCTAGCTGGGGTCGTGTTGATTTTATGATGGATAAAAAAAGTGATCACTATTTTATAGAAGTGAATACGTCTCCTGGAATGACTAATCATAGTTTAGTTCCTATGGCTGCGAAGGAGATGGGCATAGATTTTGATCAATTAGTTTTGAAGATATTAAAAACCGCACATGTTAAATAACTATTTAAAAATTTATTGGTTAGGCAATTTAGTTTTTTTACTTAATATTATTTTGATACTTTTTTTAATTAGTTACCAATTTATGCATTTTGCTAAATTTCCAATTAGAGAAATTAAGGTAGTAGGTCAATATCAGCACCTTGATGAAGATCAGGTAAGTATGATTTCAGACCGNTTTGTAAAAGGCAATTTTTTTTCACTAGATTTATATAGNACNAAAGAGGCATTTACAAAATTACCTTGGATAAGAAACGTAAGNTTAAAAAGAGTCTGGCCTGATCGATTGGAAGTGTTTGTCGAGGAGCATCAAGTTATAGGAAGGTGGGGAGCCATTGCCTTAGTGAATGAGAATGGTGAAATTTTTCATGGAGCATCTGATGAAGACCTCCCTTTATTTTTTGGACCAGAAGGTACCGAGAACTATATAGCACTGGAGTATAAAAAAATGCAAAGTATTTTAGATAAAAAACAATTAAAAATTGCGCAAGTCTCTCTATCTTCTCGGTACACTTGGGACATTAGAACCACTAATAATATGAAAATAATTTTAAGTAAAGATAATGTCGAAGAAAGTCTATCTCGCTTTATGGCTCAGTACGACAATATTTTGGCTTCAGTTAAGCGAATTGGCTCTGCCGACTTAAGATATCCAAATGGTTTTGCTATTAAGAAATCTACTGAACCAATCCAAAAGATTGATAGTGGTGAGAGGCCGCTTATATGATCAAACAAAAAGAAGAAAAAAATCTCATCGTAGGGCTTGATATTGGAACATCCAAAATTGTGGCTATTGTCGCTGAATTACAACCAGATGGTTTGTTGAATGTGATCGGATTAGGTCAACATAGCTCAAAAGGATTAAAGAAGGGTGTGGTCATTAATATTGATGCCACTATGGAGGCGATTCAAAGAGCTATTGAAGAAGCNGAATTGATGGCAAATTGNAAGATTACCGATGTTTATACTGGNATCGCAGGAAGNCATATAAAAAGTATAAATTCTCATGGGATGGTCAAAATTAAAGATGCTGAGGTCTCTCAATTAGACGTTGATAAAGTGATTGAAACTGCATGTGCTATTACNCTCCCCAACGATCAACAAGTTCTACACATATTGACGCAAGAATATGTGATTGATGGGCAGGAAGATGTTAGNCAGCCACTTGGTATGAGCGGTATGAANTTAGAAGTGAAGGTTCATATTGTCACAGGNGCGATTGCAGCCGCGCAAAATATTGTTAAATGTATTAAGCGTTGTGGGCTTGAAGTGTCTGAATTAGTCCTTCAGCCNTTNGCTTCAAGCATGGCTGTCCTTACCGATGATGAAAAAGAATTGGGCGTTTGTTTGGTTGATATTGGAGGAGGTACAACTGATATCGCAGTATTAAGACATGGGTCTATTCGACATACGGCTGTGATTCCGATTGCAGGTGATCAGATAAATAATGATATTGCAGTAGCATTTAGAACACCTTTACCATCAGCGGAAGAGATAAAAATCAAACATGGTTACGCCGCAAGAAGCTTAGCTTCTGCTTCAGAGCAAATTGAAATTCCTGTAGTAGATGGAAAAGAATCTAAAACTATCTCAACACTTTCATTGGCAGAGGTCATTGAAGCTCGCCTAGTTGAGCTTTATGAACTTGTAGCTCACGAGTTGAAACGAAGCGGTATGGAAGATATGATAGCTTCTGGAATTGTGATTACTGGCGGATCATCATTGATGAAAGGTATGGTCAACCTTGGAGAAAGTGTATTTAGGATGCCGGTCAGAATTGGCACGCCCAGAAATGTAGGCGGTTTGTCTGAAGTTGTGGACAATCCTAGGTACTCAACAGGTATTGGATTGTTACTGATGGGTAAGGGGCAGTTAGAGAAAGAAATGATGGATCAAATTGATGGTAATTCAATAAATCAAATCTTTATGAAAATGAAGAATTGGTTTCAAGGTAACTTTTAATTCTTGGAGATAGGATATGTTTGAAGTTGTTGATAGCAAGTCACAAAATGCCATCATAAAAGTCATTGGTGTCGGTGGCTGTGGCGGAAATGCTATTGATCATATGATCGATAAGAATTTAACAGGCGTTGAATTCATCTGTGCNAACACTGATATGCAAGCCCTGAAAAAAAGTCGGGCAAGCCATATATTGCAGATTGGTCAGGAGATGACCAAAGGTNTAGGCGCAGGGGCCAAGCCTGAAATTGGAAAACAAGCCGCTCTTGATGATAAAGAAAAAATTATTAGCTCTATTAAAGGTGCTGATATGTTATTTATTACAGCAGGGATGGGAGGCGGAACTGGTACCGGCGCAGCACCTGTAATTGCACAAATTGCAAAAGAATTAGGTATTTTAACTATTGCAGTTGTGACTAAACCTTTTTTATTTGAAGGTAAAAGAACAGCGATTGCTACTGATGGTATTAATGAATTAGTTCAGCATGTAGATTCTCTAATTGTTATTCCAAATGAAAAGTTAATGGAAGTTTTAGGTGAACACATCCCATTCTTAGAAGCCTTTAATGCAGCGAATGATGTTCTCCATAACGCGGTTTCAGGTATTTCAGAAATTATTAATAGCCCAGGGTTGGTAAATGTTGATTTCGCTGACGTTAAAACTGTTATGAGTGAAATGGGAATGGCGATGATTGGTTCTGGTGTTGCTCAGGGTGAACATCGAGCATATAAAGCCTCTCAAGCTGCAGTTGCAAGCCCTCTTTTAGAGGATGTGAATTTAGTAAATGCGCGCGGTGTATTAGTAAATATCTCTGCAAGTAGTAAATTTACACTCAAGGAATACCATGAAGTTATGGAAACGATTAAGCAATTTGCAGCTATTGATTCCACAGTGATCGTCGGTAATGTAATTGACGAGGCAATGGGAGATTCTATTCGAGTTACTGTTGTAGCGACAGGGCTAGCTCAAAACGTAAAACAAAGGATGCCCCGAATCGAACCCAGATCTATGATGCAAAATAAACAAAGCACGACCCAAGAAGAGCCATCTCTAGATGACGAACCAGATGTATTTAGCTCTAATGAAAATAGGGCTCAAGTTGAAATCATGAAAATGTCAGGTATGGAAGAATATGATATTCCTGCATTTTTGAGAAAAAAAGGCGAGTAAGTACTCAATGATTAAACAAAGAACTATTCAAAAATCTGTGCAGACTTCTGGTGTCGGNCTTCATAATGGTGAAAAAGTGACTATGACTTTAAAGCCTGCCGAAGCGGATCAAGGCATTGTCTTTAGAAGAGTTGANCAAAAGAAAAGTAATGAGATAAAAGTAAGCCCTGATGCTGTGAAAGATACCAAAATGTGTTCAGCTATTGGTCAAGATACTTCGCGTGTAGCTACCGTTGAACATTTAATGTCTGCATTATCAGCCACAGGTGTTGATAACATTATTATTGAACTGAATGGGCCTGAAGTGCCCATTATGGATGGAAGCTCAATACCCTTTATTTATCTTCTTCAAACAGCGAAGCTTAAAGAACTAGATGCTGCGAAAAAATTTGTCTTGATTAACGATGTAATTGAAGTAAAAGATAAAGACAAGTGGGCGAGGTTTGAGCCTTACGATGGATTTAAAATTGATTTTACTATCGATTTTCCCCATCCCGTGTTTGATACATCGACCAACAAAGTCGCTTTGGACTTTTACGATGAATCCTATATCACAGAAATTAGTCGAGCACGTACATTTGGATTTATGCAGGAAGTTGAATACTTAAGATCTAATGGTTTAGCTAGAGGTGGCTCACTCGATAATGCGATTGTCTTAGATGAGTACAAAATTATTAATACAGACGGATTACGATACAACGACGAGTTTGTGAGACATAAAATACTTGATGCTGTGGGCGATTTATACATGTTAGGCTACTCAATCATAGGTAATTTCAAAGCATACAAATCTGGCCATGAATTGAATAACAAATTATTACTTGCATTACTTTCAAATAAGAAATGCTGGAGCTTAACAACATTAGATAGCCAAGATCCCAAGACTTCTAATTTAGCAATGCGTTATGCTAATTCTAAGAATGGAATTTTAAATCAAGAAATGGTAGGAGTTTATCAATGAATATTTTAAGACTTTTTATATTTTTATTGCTTGCAATATTAGTTGTATTTACATTTTTGTATCTAAATACAAAGAATAAGAAATATTTGAAGTATTTAAAACTTACTACAAATGTCACATTAATTTTAATTCTTATATTTATCTTAAGAATGCTTTAATTTCGAATTGGCTAATTCAAAAAAAACAATTGCAATTTTTGGAGCGTCAGGATTTTTAGGGTCCAGCCTCGTTTTAGCTCTAAGCCAATCTAATCACAATCTAAAATTATTCTCTAGAAATAAAGAAAAAATTAAATTATGGACCGTCAATCCATATGTTCAAATATTTGACTTGGATTTAGATAATCTTGCGCAAGTAAAAAAAGATTTAAAAAAGACAGATGTTGTAATTAACCTCTTAGGTATTCTTCACCAGTCTAAAAAAGAGACTTTTGAGAATATTCACCATATTTGGCCAGATCATTTGGCAAAAGTCATGAAAGATTTAGGTATTAAGCGATTGCTTCATGTAAGTGCGTTAGGTGCAAGTAGCAATGCTCCGAGTTTATATCTTAAATCTAAAGCTCTTGGCGAGTCTGAATTGTTTAAACAAAAAGATCTAAACGTAACTATACTAAGACCGTCTATCATCTTCGGGGCAAAAGATAACTTTATTAATATGTTTAGAATTCTTGTGAAGTGGCTGCCAGGAATAGTTCTTTTGTCACCTCAATCTAAATTTCAACCCATTTTTATTGAGGATGTATCAAAAATTCTAATTAAGACACTTTTTGATAAAAAGACATACGGCAACATTTATGATCTTGGTGGGCCTGATATTTATTCACTTAAAGATATTATTCGTCTTATTATTCGATCAGAGAAATTGACTCGGCTAATCATCCCCCTTAACAGAAGCCTTTCATATCTATTTGCTTTAAGTATGGAAATGATGCCAATTAAAATATTGACGCGCGACAATTGGAGGTCTATGCAAGTTGATAATGTAGTGAATCCAAAACGCGCAATCTCTTACCGATATTCTTTAGAGCGCTTAGAGCATTACCTATGTAATAAGAAAAATAGACCTCTAGCGCGGTCAAAATATGATGTTTATAGAAGTAAATCTGGAAGATAAATGAAAGTATATCTTGTAGGTGGAGCTGTTCGGGATCAAATTATGGGCTTATCTGTTAAAGATAAAGACTATGTAGTTGTAGGATCGACTTCAGAAGAAATGGTGAAGTTAGGTTATAAGCCTGTAGGCAAAGATTTCCCTGTTTTCTTGCATCCTAAAACACATCAAGAATATGCATTGGCAAGAACGGAGCGTAAAGTTTCAAAAGGGTATAAGGGTTTTAAAGTTTACGCTTCAAAAGAGGTGACGCTAGAAGAAGATCTGCAACGACGAGATCTTACAATTAATGCGATAGCAAAAGACAAAAAAGGACAGTTTGTTGATCCCTTTGGTGGCATGAAAGATATTAAAAATAGAGTGTTACGCCATGTGAGCCCCGCATTTGTGGAAGATCCAATTCGAGTGTTACGTATCGCCAGATTTTCTGCTCGATTTTACAAGTTTAAAATTCATCCCAAGACAGAAGCATTGCTCAAGAAGATTGTAAAAAATAAAGAAATCGAAACTGTAGCGTCTGAAAGAGTCTGGCATGAATTTTCAGTTGGTTTTACAGAGAAAAAATCTTATTTGATGCTTGATGTGCTTAACCGATGTGGTGCTCTTAAATTAATACTACCAGAATTAGATTATCAAAAAAATAAAAACTCAATTAAAAAAAGTTTAGAGTATGCAGCTAAAAACAAATACTCAAATGATATTAGAGCAGCCATATTTTTTATGTATACCTACCCTTTAAAAGTCAGCACTAAATGTAATGACAAAATTTATATGAGACTTTCTATACCGAATGCCGTAAAAAAATTAGTAGAAAAGGTAATATTTAATCTATCTGAATTGAAGCAATTTCAAAAACTTAAACCGCGTCAAGTTTTAGATTTGATCTACAAAATGGATTTATTTAGGAATCCGGACATTCTTCCAGACGTAATGTGCATTTTCGAGGCTTATATCGAAGGCCAGCAAAGTCAGAAAAAAACAGCACAGACTGCTTTGAAATTATTACAAAAGTATTTGAAACGCCTTAATAAATTAAATCTTGGC
>JGI24766J26685_10000119_pt1 | contig 18671 bp, 12 predicted proteins | sample SanBayMetagenome_FD_26685 | JGI IMG/M metagenome (IMG submission 26685)
CACCATGCGGACGGACGCGATTGTAGTCCTCCCTCCACGCTTCTGTCACGGCTCGGGCTTCGTCGAGCGACAAGAACCAATGCTGGTTCAAGCACTCATCACGAAGCCTGCCGTTGAGTGATTCGATCACTGCGTTATCCGTGGGCTTTCCTGGTCTGCTGAAGTCGAGCTTCACGCCGTTGAAGGAGGCCCACATACCCAAGCTCCTCGAGATGAATTCCGGACCGTTGTCTACCCGGATCGACTGCGGCTTACCGCGATGCGAAGTCACCTGCTCCAAGACGCGAGCGACGTCTCGCCGACGTGGCTTTCGCCGCCGGATTCCCAGGCCTTCTTCACGGTAGAGCCTGTAGACGAGCTTCTTGTTCACGAGCCACCCTTCACGACGCAGGAGCACCCAAAGCCGCGGATATCCATAGTGCACCCGACTGGCCGCCAGGTCTCGAAGTCGAATACGAAGCTCGGCCCGCGGATCGCGTCTGCTGCGGTAACGGTAGGTCGTTCGGGAAAACCCTAGAACACGGCAGGCACGACGCTCGGCTCTCCCGTCGCGACCTGCACTTCCCGCACCAAAACACGCTTGACCGCGGGCCTCAAAGTTTTTTTGAGAGCACGTCCTGCAGCATCTTCTTGTCGAGGCTTAGGTCGGCCACCAACTGCTTCAGCTTCTTGTTCTCCTCCTCCAAGGTCCGAAGCCGTCGCAGCTCGGCGATCCCGAGCCCAGCGAACCGCTTCTTCCACCGATAGAAGGTCTGCTCGCTGATCCCGAGCTTGCGGATAATCTCGGCCACCGAAGTGCCCGACTCAGCCTGCCGTAGCGCGAACGCGATCTGCTCTTCCGAAAAGTGCTTCTTCCCCATCCGAAAAACCAACCCTTCTGGTGATGTCAAAGGTAAAAAACCTAACATCCCGGATGGATCAAGAAACGGGGAGAACGTCACTTCGCCCGCGCCGGCTGTTTGCCACCGTATCAGCCGATGGTGGCGACCACGGTAGCGAGGTGCCGTTCGAGTTCCGGCGGCAGGCCGCCGGCCCGGATGGCCTCGTCCACCTGGGTCCGCAGCGCCTCGACGCATTCATCGGGGGTGGCCTGCTCGGGCAGGCCGATGACCACGTCGAGCGCGACGTGGGAGTCGCCTGTGAGGAAGCGGAACAGTTGCGCAATCGATGCCAACAGCGGGCTCTTGGTGCTGGCGGCGGCATCGTCGAGCAGCGTGCCGAGGAGGGCCGAGTTGATCGCGAGCCGACGCTGCACCTCGGCGGCGGTGGCGGCGCGGAAGCCGGGCTCCTTCTTGAGCGCCGCGAACCGCACCGCATCGATCACGAGCATCTCAAGGCGATTGGGTTCCCGGGTCGTCACGGTCGCCACGGCCGGCTGGCCCCGCCACATCCCGATCTCGCCGAGCACGGTGGGCGCGGCGAGCACGGCCACCTGTCGCGGCTCCGCGTCGTCGCGGGCATGCATGACGACCAGAGGTGCGGTCGTGGAGAGCACGACGTACATCTCGCCCACCTGTTGTCCCTGTCGGATGAGTGCCTCACCGGGGGTGAGCTCGATCGACCGCCGCTCGAGCGGCGGGGTGCAGGAGGGGTCGGCGTCGAGGGCATGGAGCAGGATCGCGCCCACGAGCCGGTCGTCGATCGCGTCGTCGGTGTTGACGTGCACCGCCTCGTGATACGCCAGGTGGAGCGCGGCCACATCTGGTCGCAGGGCCAGCGCCTGCCGGGCCTGCGACTTGCCGCGAATGTCAGCGAGGGTTCGCTGTCGCTTCTGCCGTCGGTGCCATTCCTGCCGCCGCCGCTCCAGTTCCTCCGGAACCTCGCCGTCTGGAAACAGGAACTGCCTCGTCTCGGGGTCGATGTGCCGCGCGACGTGGGCAGCGGCGGTCGAGCCCGACATGAAGGCCGTGAAGGGCACGATGCGGTGGGCGATTTCCTGGGCCATCCGTCGGACACGAGGCGACGGGGGCCGCTCACGAAGCCGCTGGTCGTAGGCGTCGCGAAACCGCTCGTGGGCGGCCAGGTCGCGCGGCACCCGAGTCAGCCCGGTGGAGCCGGCGAGCTGATAGAGGATCGTGCACACCTGGCCGGCCAGCACCCGGCCGGCGGGGCTGTCGGAGGCGAGTCCGCAGAGGCCCAGCCCGCGGCGGATCGACTCGATGAAGGCGGTGGCGACATAGGCGTAGTCGGCCTCGTAGCCTGGCACGACGCAGACGCGGCCGTCGCTGACCGGGGTCACGACGCCGGCGACGTGGTGCCTGAGGTTGACCAGCCGAACGATCTCGTCGAACTCTGCAGATGCCCGGGAGAACGCAAACGCCCCCGAAAAAAAATCGCTGGTACCGCCGATCCGCTCTCCGGCGCGGAAATGGCCTTCGTTGCGAAACGACGTGGTCACGATCGAGCTCACCAGGAGCGTCCGATAGATGCCGCCCCAGGCGAAGCCCATGGCGTCGAAGGCGAATCGCCCTCGGTAGGCGACGAGGTTTCGCGTCGTGCAGAACCGCCAGGCCAGCTGGCTGCCCGCCTTCCGCCGCAGCGCGTCCCAGTCGCGGTCGGAGAGCTTGGGCAGCGGCCCAATCTCGTCAGCTGCCAGGAAGTCGTCGAGGGAGCCGCGGTTCGGCGGGCCTGCGCTAGGGGTGACGGGCGTCATGGGTGCGGGCGGAGGTACGTGATAGACCGTCTGATGATCAAGGTTTCTGAAGCAGTCTAGCTGCCGGACGAGGCCCTGCGCGGGCCGTTGAGCAGGCTGCCAATCGGCGTGGAGCGCACGCCGTAGTGGTAGCTCAGGAGCAGCACCGGCGTCACCAGCGCCATGACCACGAGAAACTTCAGGTCCGCCGGCACGGCCCACCGGCGAACGATCATCTGCGCCACCATCACCACCGGCGGGTGCACGATGTACATCCAGTACGAGGCGTCGGCCAGCCATGACACGAGCGGGCTGGGCCGGGAGCAGAATCGGGAAAACAGCCCGATCAGTCCCAGCGATATCGCCCACGCGTAGGCGGGCTGCAGTACACTCGCGAGCAGCCGGTCGTTCATGGTGGCGATGCCGATCAGAAAGAGCACGATCCCCGTCGGCAGGAGCAGCTTCCAGTGGCGGCCGAGCCGCGTATCGAGGCCCTCCGCGGCGAACGTGGCGACGCCGAAGAAGTAGAAGCAGGCGTAGAAGGCAAGCANGTGNGGCCGCGGGAGAATCCCGAACGACGTGTCGGGGCCGTAGCCCACCGCCATCGACATCCCCATCACCATCTGCGGCACGCACGAGGCCGCCACCAGCCACCAGCGTCGGCGGCCCGTCGGCACAAGGCCCGTCCAGGCGAGCGCCGCGAATGCGACGATGAGCCAGCACAGGAACCACAGGAACCAGAGGTGGTGGAAGATGTTCGTCTGCACGAGGTGCACCGACCACGAACCAACCCGCAGGCGGAGCCATTCCGCCGACAGGATCTCGGACCAGGCGAGCGTCGCTCGGTCGAGTGGGCCACCGAGGGTGCCCTGTGGATTCGGCCCCGGGGGCAGGCAGTCACGCAGTCGCTCGCGGCCAGCGAGGATCTCCTCGACGCCGACCGGATTCATGTCGATGAGGGGCGCGAATTCGCTGACGAGATCGGCCGGCTGGCTCATCATCGCCGCAGGCAGGCGGCCGACGATGTTTGTGGCGTTCGGGTCCGCGCCCCGCTCCATGAGGAGCATCGCCGCTTCGTCCCGGCCAAAGTAGGTGGCCAGGTGGAGCGGCGTGTTGCCGGTGCGATCGCAGCCATTGGCATCGCCGCCGGCGTCGAGCACGGCTGCCACGATGTCCGGGTCGCCCCGCATCGTGGCCCAGTCGAGTGGCTTGAGGCCCCAGAGGGCGTCCTCGCGATCGGCTGCACCGGGTGCTGCGAGCCGCCGGCGCACAGCCGCTTCGTCGCCTGAGAGCAGGTCGACGACGGCGGGATCGCGCTGGTTCGTCCGCAGCGCATAGCCCTCGATCACCGTGTCGAGCGGCACGATCGTCGCCGTGGCGATGATCAGCGGCAGGAAGATCCGCATGAACCGCTGCTCGAGCAGGCTCGCGAGCCCGCGGCGGCGGAAGACGAGCATCGTGAAATAGCCGCTCAGCAGGAAGAACAGCGGCATCCGGAAGCCGTGCACGGCCGCGATCAACAGGACGAGCACGTCGCTCCGTTCGACGTCTCGCACGGGCCAGGGAAACGGCACAAAGCTCAGCGCCGCGTGCAGGGCGACGCCCAGCAGCATGGCGAAGCTGCGCAGGGCGTCGAGGTCGGTGCGCCGTGTCGTGACGNCAGGTGCGTTCGCCGGAGTGGAAATGAAATCGAACTCCGCTGGGCGACAAGGTGCCTGAGGACCAAAGGATAGGTCGGCCAATGGCACTTCGACCAGCGTCGGCCGAGCGGAGCGGATCATGAGGCGCACCAGCCGGGGCTGGTCGGGTTGGATCGGCCCGATCGTGGAGGTACCGAGGAGCTTCCTCTCCGCGATCAAAGCCGGATTTTTCTCGTCGGCTCGAGCCCGCCTTGAAACCGCTCTTCGCGCAGGCCGTCCGCACCGTGGCATGGGATCCCGTCACAGGCTGTGGATGTCGATCACGGGCAGCTCGTCGGGCGAGGCTTGAAAGACGTCGCGGTCGAAAGTGCACCTGCACGAACTCGGCCCAGTCGGTGGGCGGTCCTCGAGCGGGCGGCAAGGGCGGCGGCTCGAGCGGTTCGCCCAGATGCGCGAGGATCTTCCGGATAGGCAGCGGATCCGTGATGAACGAGAGCAGCCGGATGTCAAACCAGCCGCACATCCCCCGCCTGAAGGCTGGACTCAGAGGCGGGGAGTGTCAAGGAAAAAACCGGCCCGGCCCGCAGTCGCTTGGGCGAGTTTCCGGGCTCAGAAGAGCACCCACGTCGCCGGAACCGACCGCGGCGTCGTCGCATCATGCTGTCATCACCAGTCAAACGCCTGCGGGAGTACCGTTGAACGTCCTCTCCCTTCCTTGATTTTTTGAGGTCACCCGCACCGGCTGGGCTGGGGGGGGAGCCGTCGACTGGTTCACTTCGAGATAGGCCTCGAGCAGGAGCNGAAACGGCCTCTCACCACGTTGGTCCACGCCGCAGCGGCGAGCCAACCAGCGGGCCGCCCGCTCGCCCAGGTCGGAGGAACGTTGGCAGACGGCCGTATAGATCGGATAGGTCATGTGCCGCGTGTCGTCCCCGTCATCGACACCGACGATCGACAGTTCATCCGGCACGCGGACCCCGAGTTCGCCCGCCCGGCGCAGGGCACCCGCGGTCATCAGGGGATCCGTGAAGAAAATTGCCGTCGGCGGGGCCGCATTCGACAGGAATGCATTCAGTGCTGCCGCGCCGCCGGCGACGTCGGCTGGCCGACTGATGTGCAGTTGGTCGTCCAACTCGATCCCCGCGCCCTCCAGCGCGGCTCGGTACCCATCGAACCTGTCCCGGTGGTCCTGATCCATAACATTGTTGCGGCAAAATCCGATCCGTCGATGCCCGAGGCCGATCAGGTGCTGCACTGCATCTTGGGCGGCATTCCGAGAGCAACAGCAGGCGAAGTTGACGTCTTCCTCTTCGTAGCGGTCGGCAATCACCGCGACGTCCACACCGTCTTTCGCGATATCGATCGCGACGTGGTGCGTTTCGTCATCGACCCGGAGAATGAGGCCGTGAACTCCACGGCCCGCAAGGAATGAGCGGTAGGACTCGCCGTGGAGCCGCTGCTGAAGGTCGACAAACATGACGTCGGCCCTCGCTTCGCGCGCGCCCCGCACCATCCCGGCGAGGATGAGAGAATCGTAACCCGTGAACTGCGGCCAGGCGTATTTGTTGAGGAACGCAACTCCGAGGGTGACGGAGCCCACCCGCGGGGCCGACCGGCCGCGGCCGTAGCCGAGGCGGCGGGCCTCCCGCAAGACACGGTCGCGAACCCGCTCGCTGATCCGGGACGATCCGCTGAGGGCACGGGAAACGGTCGACGGCGCAACCCCAAGATTGGTTGCGATCTCTCGGACGGTGGTCATGGTTTCCTCGAGGAAGAAGCGGGGGGCGGGCCCTCGGCGGCAGGATGATCGGCGTCGATCCCTGTAAAGACAGCTTCGGTGAGTCCTTCCCTCCGATGGCTGAGCACGGCGATTCCGACAGGGCATGGCCCCGTGAGTGCCGGCACGGTCAGCGGGGGGCCGACGTGCCGCCAGCCGTCGTCTCCGGCAAGATACTCGCCGACGATCACGTCACCGCGCCGGCTCAGCCGCAATCGTGTGGGGAGCGGCACGGCTTCGACCGACTCTTCGGCCATCCGTTCGCCAGGCCGGTCACGATGCCCGAGCATCACCCGGCCATCCGGAATGACGTGGACCATCACGTGCGCGGCTTCGGGCGAGAGATCGCTGCGAACCATCAGCCCCGCCTTGGCAAAGTCGTCGGTGTCGCCGAGGCTCGTGACGGTGGCCGTGAGCGTGAAATCACCGGTTTCCGGTCGGTACACAAATCGAAACGAGTCGGCCTCGCCCCAGATGTCGGAACCTCCGCCGTACACGGCCAGGACGCCGTCGGCGTCGAGCCGCTGGCCGCCCGGAACGGCGTTACCGATATCGATTGGCGTCCAGCCGGGGATGTCATCTTCGTGGGGCGCCGCGGGCAGAGGGCGCGGCGGGACGGGCAAGGGCACGGCAACAGGTTCGTCCCGCGTCAGCGCCAGCCGCAACGGTTCGTCAATCACATACTCCATCGTGGCAAAGGAGCGAAAGTAGTCCGCGATCGCTTCGCTGCTGGCGCTTCGAAAATCAGGCGGCTCGAGAGGCCGGGCGTTGCTGACCAGGTGCCAGTTGTCGTCGATCACGCCGCCCCGGCGGTCGAGCAACTTGTACGACCACATGATGGCGGCCCAGCCGAGCCGGCCATATTCGTCAAAGTACCGTCGCGTGAGGTTTCCGCCACCGAGCCGCTCAAAGACCGGATTCCATTCGCCGATCAGCATGGGGGTCTGGACGGCTCGGAGTTCCGCCTGCTTCTCGGGGAGCAACCGGTGGATGAAGTTCGCGTGGGTGCGAAGGGTGGGTGGGGAGCCGAAGATCCCCGGGTAGTGATGCTCGGTGAACGCGACGTTCGTCCAGCCGCGCTCGTGAGGGATGCCGTAGAAGCCGTGTCCTCCCCAGAGTGGCGCCGGGGCAAAAATGATGTGCCGAGCATCGACCTTCCGGATGGCGTGATAGATCTCCTCGAAGATCGTCCTGAGTTGCGGCCGCACGTCGGTCTTCATGTCTCCAAACGGCTCGTTGATCACGTCGTAGCCCGCNACCGACGGGTGGTCACGGTACCGCTCTGCGATCGTCCGCCAGAGCGAGACTGTGCGGGCCACGCAGTCGGGATCACTCCAGAGTCGGTTCTGGCCGATCCGACCGGTGGGGTGATCGATGCTCTGGCCACCCGGCACGCCATGCATGTCGAGGATCAGATGGANTCCGGCCGTCTCCGCCATCCCGACGGCGTGGTCCAGCCAGGCGAGACCGTCCTCGCGGCAGGTGCCCGGATGCTCCTGATCCTCCACGAGCCGGTGGTCGAAGGGCACGCGGACAACATTGAAACCGAAGGAGCGGATCACATCAAAGTCACGGGGCGTGATCCAGTTGGCCCGATACAGCTGCATCAACCGGTTCTTCTCGTCCTCGCCGAAACGCTCGACGAGGTTGATCTCGAAGGCGTGCTGATCGGGGAACTCCCGCTCATCGACCGCCAGCATCCACATCTCGAGCAAGAGCCAGTTTCCGAGGTTGCATCCCCGGAGCAGCACCGGTTCACTCGCGGCATCGACGAACCGCTCCTCACTCGTCCGAATCCACGGCAAATCGGCAGCCGGGCCGGCGGCCGGCACCCCACCTGCCCCCACCAACAATGCGACCGTCGTGGCGACCGTCGTGTGCGCAACGCGGCCCAGAAGACCTCGCAGCACGGCAGACGGTGCACAGTGTGGCGACACGATCACGCTTCGAAACGATTAAAAACCGCCAACGGCACGCAACCCGCGATTTTAGCCGCAAGCGCCTTGCCGACCCTCCACGAGCCAATCCACCCCCGGCTTCAGAACTGGGAAGCCGCCGGGCCAGAGGTGATGCAACATTGTGCAACACTCTACAGATAAANATATCCGAGCATTTTTTAGAGTCAAATTATNGTGCACCATGTTGTTTTTNTGTTGCGTTGCTTACTGCCGCTTGGTACGCTGTGCTNCGAGGTTCAACGAACGGCGNTCCTCACGGGGTTGTTCAGCCCCCGACGGAGCGTCGGCAAAATCTTTTCGTTCTGGGGGGAATCGGTCATGAGAATTGCTACTCAAGCGGGTCCGTCATGGCTCGTGATGCTACCCGCGTTGATCGCGGTGTCGTGCGCTCTCTCCGCCGCCAACGCGCAGGAGAACTTCTGGACCGGGACAACCAGCACCGACTGGAATACCGCGGCCAACTGGAGCCTCGGCAATGTCCCTACGGGGCAAAACGCGATCGTCGACACCGCGCCGGCAAACATCGCCACCATCTCCGCGGATATCTCGGCAACGCCCACCGACATCGTTGTGCGGGGTGGCGGCCGCCTGGATCACACCGCGGGAACCGCCGGCACCGGTGGCGGCAGCTGGATGTTCGTAGGCCAGAACGACACCGCGGGAACCTACAACCTCGCCAACACCGGCTCGGTGGCGGGCGGCATCACGGGCTTTGCCCAAGGAACCGGCTCGCTCAACGCCACGGGCAATCTGCTCGTCGGCGCCTTCGGTAACAATCGGACCGGCACAGTGCGGGTGAACACCAGCGGCACGCTCGCGGTGTCGGGCGAACTCTTCATCGGCGACTCGCAGAACAGTGTGGGCGACTTTAGCCTCGAAACGGGTGTGCTGACCGCCAACAACAAGATTTTCGTGGGCAACAACCGGGGCGTCGGCACGCTGACGATGTCGGGCGGCACGCTGACGAAGACCGGCGGCGACGAGACGTTCGTGGGCCGCGACAACGGCACGGGAACGCTTGCTCAGAGCGGTGGCACCGTGACGCTGAACCACAATCTCTACGTGGGGCAGGGCGGAGGGGCGAACGGCACCTACACCATCAGCGGCAATGCAGTGCTGAACATCGGGCGGGATTTTGTTGTCGGCCGCGAGAGCGGCACGGGCACGCTCACCATGACGGGCGGCACGATCACGAAGACCGGCGACGAGAAGTTCATCGTCGGCCACAACAACGGCGTGGGCGTCGTGGCGCAAAGCGGCGGGGCAATCAGCATCAACAACGAACTCTACATCGGCAATGAAAACGCCGGTGCGTCGGGGACATACACGCTGAGCGGGACGGGAGCGCTCAGCGTGGCGAACGAGGTCGTCGTGGGCCGGGAAAGTGGCACAGGTGTTTTGAACGTGAACGGCGGCACGATCACCACCACCGGCAATGGCAACATGTACATCGGCCGCCGCAACGGCACCGGAACGCTGAATCAAACGGCCGGTGTGATCAGCGTGATCAAGGAGTTTGGCGTGGGAACGCGAGACGACAACAAGATCGGCATCGGCACCTACAACCTGAGCGGAGGCTCGTTGGCAGCGACGAACAACATCTTCATCGGCAAGGAGCTGGGCTCTTCCGGCACGATGACGATGACCGGCGGCACCATGAGCACGAGCGACAAACTGCAGATCGGCCACAACCAGGCGACAGGAGTTCTCACGCAGAGCGGTGGCACCGTGAACGTGCAGAACGAGGTCTATATCGGCAATGAGAACAGCGGCTCATCCGTGGGCACCTACACGCTCAGTGGTTCGGCGGAACTGAATGTCGGCAACGAAGTGTTCGTGGGCCGCGACAATGCCACGGGCACCCTCAATCTCAATGGCGGCACCGTGACGACGAAAAAGGTCGAAGGCGGCACCGGCAGTGCGACCGTCAACTTCAATGGCGGCACGCTGAAAGCCCGGGAGAACCAGGGGGCCTTCATCGCGAACCTGGACGTGGCGAATGTGCAGGCCGGCGGGATCAAGATCGACAGCAACGGATTCAACGTCGCCACCAGCCAAGCTCTGGCCGGCTCGGGCGGACTCGAAAAATCGGGGGCCGGCAGCCTGACATTGAGTGCGGCGAATACCTATTCGGGGGCCACCGCCGTCACGGCCGGAATGCTCTTTGTCAACGGCGCGCTCGCCAATGGCGCGGTGCAGGTGGATGCCGGCGCCACGCTCGGCGGCTCAGGCGTGATCGGCGGGACGGCCACCATCGACGGCGTGTTGTCGCCTGGCACCAGCCCGGGGGTGCTCTCGGTGAATGCGCTCGTCTTGGGTGGCGCGAGCACGGCGATCTTCGAGATAGACGGCACGACGCGGGGCACACAGTACGACGGTTTGAACATCACCGGCGGCACCGGTCCCACCTACGGCGGCACGCTGTCACTCGTGTTTGGCAACGGGTCGGCCTTCGGCAACACCGACGTATTCAACCTGTTCGACTTCTCCGGCGTTCCGGACGGTGATTTCAGCAGCGTGGCATCGACCGGGTTCTACAGTGGCACGTGGTCGGTATCGGGTGACATCTGGTCGCTGCAGTCCGGCGGCCAAACGCTCGAGTTCAGCCAGTTGACGGGCGATGTCAGTGTCGTGCCCGAGCCAACCAGCCTCTCGCTGCTCGGCGTTGGCGTCGTCGCCGCCGTCTGGGCCCGCCGCCGGCGCCGCTCGTTCGATCCCAGGAGGGCTGGCTTCAGCGTTCTCTCATGAAGAAGTATCGCGGTTTCACTCTGGTGGAGCTGCTGGTTGTGATCGCGATCATCGCGGTGCTCATTGGGCTGCTCCTGCCGGCGGTGCAGTCAACCCGCGAGTCCGCCCGGCGAATGCAGTGCAATAACAGTCAAAAACAGTTGGGCCTCGCACTCCACGGCTATCATGAAGCGCGTAAGCGCCTGCCCTACCGCCAAGGAGGATTGTGGTCTCAGAGCTCGTGCCGGATGAGTGGGCTTGTCTTGCTGCTTCCGTTCCTCGAGCAGACACCGCTGTTTGACAGGATCGCGGCGAACAACTTCGGCCCCTGGCCGTGGGATGGCTCTGCTCACTGGCAGACCCAGATCAACGGCTTTCTGTGCCCGAGTGATGGTGCAGCCGGCACGAAGCAGCCAAGCGAGCATGGTCGCACCAACTATGTGTTCAGCGTCGGCGATACCATTCCCTGGGAATGGGTGGGGGACGAAGAAAATCGTGGCCCCTTTGACTACAGCGGAGGTGATCTTGCAAACAACGGACGCGTGTTCGCGTTTCACCAGATTTCCGACGGGCTGAGCAAGACACTCGCCATGAGCGAGCGCTGCGTCGGCGTCGACGGTGGTTCGCTCAAAGGCGGGATCGTCGAGCACTACAGCGCGCTGACGTCGAATCCCGATACGGCCAGCCCGATTGCCTGCCTGTCTCAGATCGGGGCCGGTGGGCGTTATGTCGCCGGTGGCAACACCCACGTGTGGGCCGGGCGGCGATGGAACGATGGAAGGCCGGCATTCGTTTCGTTCAATACGATCATCGGTCCCAACGGACCATCGTGCTGGGAGGGCGGCTCGGATGCCAATCGTGGCCTTGCCCCACCGACCAGTTACCATCCGGGCGGAGTGAATGCCCTGCGACTCGACGGTTCGGTGGTCTTCCTCATCGACACAATCGACACGGGCGACCTTTCTCGGCCATGCCCGCGAAGCGGCCGTTCGCCGTATGGTGTCTGGGGGGCCATGGGATCGAGGAGTGGCGGCGAGTCGGAGACAATTCAGTGATCGGCGATTACCGCTTTGAAACGAGACCAGTGAAGGTGAACATCAATGAATGGTCGAGTTGCACCGTTTTCCTTTGTGTCGGCCTGTGGTTTGTCGGTATAGCGGGCTGCGGTCCACGAACGAGGCTCGAAGGCTTGGCCTCCGTCGAGGGAACCGTGACGTTTCGGGGCAAGCCTGTTGAAGGGGCATCCGTCGTCTTTGTTCCCGCGGTTGCTGGCAAGCGGGCAGCAGTTGGGACGACCGACGCCACTGGACGATTCAGGCTCACCACGAAAGATCCTGGCGATGGCGCCCTTCCCGGCGCCTACGCGATTGCCGTGAGCAAGACGGAGGCAAGTGGTGGACTTTCCGCCGCTGAAGCCGAGCAGTGGTCTCGGAATCGAGGGAACTTTGGCAAGTATCCTCCGCCACCCAAGATCACCGAGCATCTGCCGGAAAAATACAAGGCGGCGAATACATCCGGTTTTCAGGCGACGGTGACCGGTGGACGAAATACAGTCAATCTTGCGCTGGAGGAATGAGCGCGGGGGGAAGGGACGGCAGCGGGCAGGTTGTCGCAGGCAACACGCCTTCGACCCATGCGAGTGGCGACGTTCTCGGCCGCACGGGGCGATCGTTCACCGTCCCGTGCGACTCGGCTCGCATCCCAGGAAGAACATCACATGACGGCTCCTTCCTGCGGCATGAAACTCTCGTTCGGCGAAAAGTTTGGCTACGGCCTGGGCGACACGGCGAGCAATTTCGTGTGGGCACTGATGATGAACTTCATCATGTACTACTACACGGACATCTTCGGGATCACCGCCGCTGCCACCGGCACGATGCTCTTCTTCGCCCGATCGACCGACGGCTTCTTCGACTTCTTCGTAGGTGCCGTGGCCGACCGCACGCATTCCCGCTGGGGACGCTTCCGACCGTGGCTGCTCTGGCTATGCCTGCCGCTGGCGATCGTCTTCGTGCTGGCCTTCACGACCCCGAGTCTGACGGGCGGACAGAAGCTCGTCTGGGCGTGGGTGACCTACAACCTCTTGATGCTCACCTACTCCGCCATCAACATCCCGTACGGCGCCCTCTCCGGCGTGATGACCGACGATCCGCTCGAGCGGACGAGCCTCAACGCCTACCGCATGGGCCTGGCCCAAGTTGGCGGAATCATCGCCAACACTGGGTTCCTGCCGCTCGTCGCCCTCCTGGGTGGCAGCAACCCGGCTCGCGGCGCACAACTCACGGTACTCGCCTTCAGCTTCGNGGCGGTGGCACTGTTCCTGGTGTGCTTNGCCGCAACCCGCGAACGGATCCAGCCGCCCACGGCTCAAAAGACNCGGTTGATCGACGATGTTCGCACGCTCCTCGCGAATCCCCACTGGATCATGATGTTCCTCGTCGGGACAGTGAACATCGCGCTCGCGGTGGTCCGGGGGTCGGCCAGCATCTACTACCTGAAGAACTACCTCGGCTGGGACAACGTGCGGCTGCTGGGCTATTTTCCAGCGATTCCGCTGTATTTCTTTCTCGGCGGTCTTGCCATGATCGGCGGTGCCATGCTCACGAGATTCGTGGTGTCGGCGATTGGCAAGAAGCGGGCCTTCATCGCCAGCATGGCGGCGACGGCGCTGACGGCGATTCCCTTCTACGGCCTGCTCCCCGAACAGGCCGGCCTGATCTTCACGTTCCACCTGCTGGGCACGGTCGCGGCGGGTATCAACGCCACGCTCTACTGGACGCTCGTAGCCGACACGGCCGACTACGCCGAATGGAAGTTTGGCGCCCGCACCACCGGCATCATCTTCTCGGCAACGACATGCGCACAGAAGGCGGGCATGGGCATTGGTGCCGCCTGCGCGGGCTTCCTGCTCGACCACTACGGCTACGTGCCCAATGTCGAACTGTCGGCAAACGCCAAGCAGGGAATCCTGCTGATGATGAGCCCGATCCCGGCGATGGGATTGCTCCTGCTGGCGGGCGTATTTTGCCTCTACGGCCTGACCGAGGGCGTGTGTCGGACGATGCGGGACGGCCTTGCGGCCCGCCGGCTCGCTCGATAGTCCTTCATGGCGGCGGTCCGACGTGCCAACAGCAAGCCGGCGTTCGATCTCAACAAGAAAGATCTTCGATTACCATGCGGATGTGGGCCTCAGCCGGCTCAACGCCTCACGAACCGAAACAAACAGTCGAGGAGAGTTTGGATGTCAGCCACCACGCGTCGTAGCTTCCTGCAGGCCACATCCCTGGCCGGCGCCGGCTATTTCGTCGCCGCCGGCGGCCGCCCCGCCTGGAGCCAATCGGCCAATGAGCAGCTCACCATCGCCTGCATCGGCGTGGGCGGAAAGGGGAGTAGCGACTCCGACAACGCGGCCCTCTTCGGCANAGTGATCGCCATCTGCGACGTCGACCGCAACACGCTCGAAAGCAAGGGGAAATCGNAGAAGTTCAAGGATGCAGAGCAGTTCACCGACTACCGCGAACTGCTTGCCAAGCACGGCAAGAACATCGACATCGCCGTGATCAGCACGCCGGACCACATGCATGCCCCGATCACGCTCGACGCGATGCGGATGGGCATCAACTGCTACACGCAGAAGCCGCTGACGCGCACGATCTACGAGGCTCGGCTGCTGGCCAAAGTCGCCCAGGAAACAGGCGTCTGCACCCAGATGGGCAACCAAGGCACCGCCCTGCCCTCCTCCCGCGAGGCGATCGCGCAGCTGCGGTCGGGCGTGCTCGGTCCTCTCAATGAGGTCTACGCCTGGTCGAATCGGCCCGTCTGGGCCCAGGGGCCGAATCGGCGGATGAACGTACGGAAGTATCAGACCGAGGCGATGCAGCAGGTGGACGAGGAGGAGGATCCCACGACGACCGCCGAGGAGGTCGTCGAGATCGTCGCCCAGCTCGTCGAGAAAAAGCAGAAAGAGATTGGCCGCGCGCTCGAGCTGCTCGACTGGAAAAACTGGCTGGGCGTGGCCCCACCGCGGGAATACTGGCCCGGCCTCTACCATGCCTTCCAGCACCGCGGATGGTGGGACTTCGGCACCGGGGCGCTCGGCGACATGGCCTGCCACATGCTGACGGTCCCCTTCGCCGCTTGTGGCCTCCGCGATCCGGTTTCGGTGGTGGCGAAGACCACCGGCCACGATTTCGACAGCTTCCCGGCCAGCTCGATCATCAAGTTTGAGTTTCCGGAGACGGCCGAGCGGCCGGCGATCCCGTTCTGGTGGTACGACCGCAAGGGCAACAAGCCGCCAGCGGAGCTGTTCGACAAGTGGGGCATCACCGACGTTTCCGACAGCGGCGTATTGATCGTGGGGGAGAAGGGGGCCTTCTACAGCTCCGACGATTACTGCGGCAACTACCGTCTCTGCGGCGTCGAGAAGGTAAACGCCGATTTCGAAGCCCCCGAGGACAAGGGCAAGGGCAACGACGTGAACAACATGTTTGAGCTGTTCCGGGCGAAGCAGGCCGGCAACCCGAAGATTTGCCATTCGAATTTCGTCGATCGCGGCGGGCCGCTGACCGAGACGATCCTGCTCGGCAACCTCGCCGTCTGGGCGGCCGCCCAAGGCGGCTCCAACGGCGCGATGGGCGAGTGGGGGGAGAAGATCGAGTGGGATGCCAAGAACCTGCAGGTCACGAATCTCGTCAACCTCAAGACTCCCCGCGTGGCCGACCTGATCAAGCCGACCTACCCTTCCGGCTACCGGCTCGACTAGGGCTTACAAATCAAGGAGGCCGTCATGCCGGATCTGATGCGGGTGGTGTTCGTGCTTTTCGCGATGTGTGGGGTGCATGCCGTCGGCGGGCAGCACGCGGTGGCCGAGCCGGCGACGGCCGACGACGAGCAGTTGGTGAAATCACGGATCGACTCGCTCGGCAAGCGGGCGAAGCTCCGGCTCGACGAAGCAGGAAAGCTGACCGAGATAACGATCGACGATGGCGCGGACCTCACGGCCGACGACGTCGCGCTCTTCGGTCGGCTGAGCGACCTCCGCGCGCTGCGAATCCAAAACTTCCGTGAACTCGACGACGCGATGGTGGGCCGGCTCGCGGGTCTTGAAAAGCTCGAGGTGCTCGCGCTCACCAATAGCGGGATCACGGATGCAGGCATCCAGGCGATCGTGCAGTTGTTCCCAAATCTGGTCGAACTCGACCTGTCATCCAATACCAACCTGACCGGCGCCGCTTTGAAGACGATCGCCGGTCTCACGAAGCTCGAGCGACTGACGCTGCTCCAGAACCGTTTCAACGATCTCAACACTCGCCGTCTCTCCAAGATGCTTCAGCTCCGCTCGCTCGACCTGCGGGGCAACATGGAGGCCGGCGACATGACGCTTGCCACGGTCGGCAAACTGCCGAATCTCACCGCCCTGAAGCATCGCAGTACGGCCGTCACCGACTCGGGCCTCGCCGATCTCGCGGCGAGCCAATCGCTCGAATCGCTGCTCATGCAGGACTTCGCGATCACGAGCGCCGCGGGGCGAGAGCTCGCGAAGCTGGGGAAACTCTCCTCGCTCGAGATCTTTCGCTGCCAGGGCTTCGGCTCCGAGGGAGTCCTCGCGCTTGCGGGAATGCGGCTCGCCCGCCTGACGCTGCGTGATCTGCCCGATATCGGCGATTCGGCGCTCGCGGTGCTCGCCGAGTTGCCGCATCTCAAGCGGCTCTACCTGCACGAGCTGGCCAGCCTGGGTGACGAGGGCTTGCGTCACCTTGCATCGGCCCAGGAGTTGGAGGTGCTCGACATCTGGAGCGCGCCGCGGATGACCGATGCCACCGTGCAGCTGATCGCTGGCCTTCCAAACCTCAAGGAGCTTTCCATCCGTGAGACCGGTGTCACGGAGGCGTCGGTCGGAGCCATTGCCTCCATGCCGACGTTGCAGTCGCTCACCTTCAAAGACAACGGCCCGCTCTCGACCGAGAATCGGGAAAAGCTCATGGGCTGTACGCTGAAGAAGCTGGACCTCGGCAGTGCTCGGAAATGAGCGGAGACATCGAACTGTTGGCTCACGACACCCGAACCCGCGACCTCTCGTATCACAATCGATAAAGCAACACCCCTTCTGTAAATCCGGGTTTTCAGAGGTGGGTCATCTAGCTTTCATGTCCAGGTAGGTGCAAGCCCTCAGCTCGCTTGCGATCGCCTCGGTCAGGAACATACCGGCGAATTACAGAAGGGGTGTTGCTTTATCCGACACCCGACCGAAGGAAAACCACGGGGCGCCAATCTCCACGAATTGACCTGACGCTGAGATGCGAACGTCTCACATCATTGACGCTGAGCGACCAGTGGACTAACTTAGCCCATATGATCAATGTCAACATCCACGAGGCCAAAACGCGGCTCTCGGCGCTCGTGCGAGCCGTCGAGGAGCGGGGTGAGACGGTCATCCTGCAGCGGCACGGCAAGCCCGTCGCAGAAATCCATGCCTACGGCACTCGGGGCGATGCGGCCGGTGCGGATCGTGACCTCACCCCGGATCCGACGCTGATGCCACGGTTTGCACCGGGCTACGATCCGACTGAGCCACTCGCCGCCGACGAGTGGCCTCCAGAACTGCAATGAGGCTGTTGCTCGACACAAGCGCCCTGCTGCATCTGGCGGCTGGCACGCTCTCGCCCGGAGCGGCCGCCTCGCTGGCCGCAGGCGGCTTGGCGTGTATCTCCCCCGTGAGTCCTTGGGAGCTCGCGATCAAAGTCAAAGCGGGGAAGCTCACGCTGCCTCTCCCTCCGCTCGACTACTGCATCAGCCTGGCCCGCCGGCATCGCCTCACGGTGCCAGCCGAGGGGCTCGACGCCGCACTCCTCTGTGCAGCGGCCGAACTGCCTCTCATTCATCGCGACCCGTTCGACCGGATTCTCGTGGCGACTGCCTTGCGTGACCACCTGACGGTGCTGACCCCCGATCGCGCCATCGCGATGTACCCTGTCGCGACGATCTGGTGACCTGAACACGGCGGGCATGCACGTCGTGCCCTCGACTCTTGCGTGCGGGCTTGTTCCGGAGGCTGGACTTTGCTGCTCGACGTCGTCTACCTCCTGGCCACCGTGCTGGCCCTGCCCTGGGTCGCGTGGCGGAAGTTTTCCGGCGGCCGGCCGGTGGCGGCGCCGTGGACGCGGTTCACCGGTGGGGTCGACGTGGCCGCGAAGCCCACGNCCACGTCGCGCATCTGGCTGCACGGCGTGAGCGTGGGCGAGGTGCAGCTGCTCGCCGGCCTCGCGGCGGAGATCCGCCAGCAGGCCGAGGCGGCCGGGCGCATCGTCGAGTGCGTGGTGTCGAGCTCCACGACGACGGGCCTCGAGGTGGCACGGAAGCGGTTTGGCGCCGACCGGGCGTTTCCCTGCCCGCTCGATTTCACCTGGGCGGTGGACCGCGTGCTCGACCGTGTGCGGCCCGACCTGCTCGTGCTCGGCGAGCTCGAACTCTGGCCGCATCTGCTGGCCCGTACGGCGCGGCGCGGCATCCCGATCGTGGTGGCCAACGCCCGGATGAGCCCGCGGAGCGCGCAAGGCTACGCTCGCATCGCCTCGCTTGTGCGCGGCATGCTCCGCCACGTGGCCGTGGTCGTGGCGCGATCGCCCGAGGATGCCGCCCGCTTCACGGCGCTCGGTGCACCGCATGTGACCGTGGCGGGCTCGATGAAGTTCGACGGTGTGCGGGGCGACCGCAGCCTTCCCGAGATCTCGCGGCTGCGCACCCTCGCCGGCTTCTCCGACGAGGCGCTCGTGTTTCTCGCCGGTAGCACCCAGGCGCCGGAAGAGTCGCTCGCGCTCGAGGCGTTTCGGGCGGCCGAGCAGGCCTGCCCGCAGCTGCGGCTCGTGATCGTGCCGCGGCACGTGGAGCGCACCGCCGAGATCGCCGCCCTGCTCGAGCGCTCGGGCGTGCGCTGGCAA
>JGI24766J26685_10000121_pt1 | contig 18640 bp, 15 predicted proteins | sample SanBayMetagenome_FD_26685 | JGI IMG/M metagenome (IMG submission 26685)
CCAATGTTCGACGTCTATGGCGTTGAACGTGACGTGCACCTCACACACTCACGCCGGGTGCCGCTGCAAAGTGGCGGGTATCTGATCATCGATCACACCGAAGCAATGGTAGTGGTTGATGTCAACTCTGGTCGTGCGTCGAATCAAGGATCGCAGGAAGCGAACGCTGTCAAGACCAATTTCGAGGCGATGCGCGAGGTTGCCAAGCAGCTCCGTCTGCGCGATATCGGTGGCATGGTCCTCGTTGACTTTATCGACATGCAGCAGGAAGACAACCGTCGGAAGCTGTATGCCGAGATGAAGAAGGAACTCTCGCGTGATCGTGCGAAGACGATTGTGTATCCGATTACGCAGCTGGGCATCATGCAGATTACGCGACAGCGTATTCGCCAAAGCATGGCTGAGCGCACCAGTGAGGAATGTCCGTTCTGTATGGGAACCGGACGTGTGATATCTGCTGCAAGCACTGTGGCAACGATTGATCGCTGGCTTCGCAACTACCGAGCTCGCACGTGGGGCATGCGCGTGACGATTGCAACGCACCCCTACATCATACACTACATCGAACGCAATAAAGCGCAGACCTTGCGCAAGTGGTTGCGATCGTACTTCGTATCGGTGACGCTTCGTGAAGACGAACGGATCGAAGCTGGTGAATTCCGATGCTATACGGGCTCGAGCACAAAGGACATTACACGGCAGTATCAGTGACACAGCACGAGCATCAGCGCACGGTTACGATCCTCGGATCGACTGGTTCAATCGGGAGTCAGGCGCTCGACATTTTGTCGCGCACGCCGAATGATGTCCGCCTTCGTTGGATTACGTGCAATACGCGCTGGCAAGAGTTGGTTGAGCAGGTTCGACGTCATGCTCCATACGGTGTAGCGCTTCGCGAGGAGTCTGCTTGGAAAGCATTTCGCGAGGCATGTCCGGAGTTTCATGGACCCGTGTTGTGCGGCGATGAGGGGATCTGTGAAGCTGCTGCCGATACCGAGAACGATGTTGTTCTGTCAGCAATGGTTGGCTTCAGTGGCGTACTTCCAACAATGGCTGCAATTCGTGCAGGACACATCATTGGGCTCGCCAATAAGGAGTCACTCGTTAGTGCAGGTAGCGTCTTGGTGCCAGCACTAGCATCACATGGAGCAACGCTCGTCGCAGTCGACTCCGAACACAGCGCCATCCTTCAGTGCGTTGTCGGTGAACGTCCGTCGGATGTTGCGCGTCTTGTGATTACTGCTTCGGGCGGACCCTTCCGTACGTTTACAGCAGAGGCAATGCGAGACGTCACGCCAGCCATGGCGCTGCGTCATCCAAACTGGTCGATGGGTGCAAAGATCACGATCGATTCTGCAACGCTCATGAACAAGGGCTTTGAGGTAATCGAAGCTCGTTGGCTTTTCGATATGTCGGCAGACGAGATTGATGTGGTGGTGCATCCGCAGTCAATCATTCACTCAATGGTCGAGTTCGTCGACGGATCAGTCAAAGCGCAGCTTGGACTTCCAACGATGTTGCTCCCGATTCACTACGCTCTGACATATCCGCATCGCGCACCGTTGGATATTCCTCGCATGGATTTGGCCAAGATCGGACAGCTTACGTTTGAAGCGCCAGATCTGGAACGGTTCCCGTGTCTGCAAATGGCCTACGATGCAATGCGTGCAGGTGGCTCGGCCGGTGCCGTCCTGAATGCTGCAAACGAAGTAGCTGTAGCCGCATTCCTTGAGGAGCGCATCGGGTTCCTTGATATCCCGCGCACGATTGCCCACACGATGGAACACATGGAACATCACGATCATCCGTCATTGGACCAGATCGTTGCCATTGACGAGGAGGCTCGTAATGTGGCGCGTGCGTTCACCTCACAACATTCAATTCGCTAAAGCTCAATCATGGAATTCTTGCAGTCTGCGATTGCCTTCATCGTCGTCATCGGCGTTCTCGTGTTTGTTCATGAACTCGGTCACTTCTTGGCCGCGATCTGGACAGGGATGCGTGCCGACGTGTTTGCACTCGGTATGGGTCCGCGCGTTGTCGGATGGAATCGCTTAACCGGTCTCACATTCGGAAAGCTGCCCGAGGATCTTGAGCTTGGAGAGCACACCGATTACCGTCTATGTGCACTGCCGATCGGCGGCTACGTGAAGATCTTGGGCATGGTTGATGAATCCATGGACACGGAATTTGCCGATCAACCAGCACAGCCCTATGAGTTCCGCTCGAAGAAGAATTGGCAGAAGGCACTCGTTCTCAGTGCGGGTGTGATCATGAACTTCTTGCTTGCGATCATCGTGTTCACCACGTTCTTCATGGTCGATGGTGAGGTTACGTGGGATACAACACGTGTGGCCTATGTAGAGCCCGCATCGGTGATGGCAAGCGTGGGTGTGCAATCGGGCGACCGCGTTGTTGCGATTGATACATCAACAGTGGCCACATGGCAGGAAGTCGAACAGAATCTTGCGTTGTCGTCGTCGACAGGGAACCGATTCATGATTGTTGAGCGCAATGGCGAGCGTGTAACGCTGCCATTCGCTGCTGGAGATGTGATGCGTGCCATCACGGAGAAGAAGGGGCTTGGCATCTCTCCATCGGACGTGCGCGTATCGATTGGCAATGTGATCACGCTCGGACCTGCAGGTACTGCGGGTATGCAGATGGGTGATGTGGTGCTTGCCGTTGATTCAACACCGGTGCGTGCGCTACCGCAATTCCAGTCGTACATCAAGTCGCATGCAGGCTCAACGATTCGCATGCACGTAGAACGCAACGGACAGCCACGTCCACTTGATGTGAAAGTGAATGCCGACGGCAAGATTATGGTGGAGCTTCGCGGTGAGTATGTCGGACCCGAGCGTCGACTGATGTACGGTCCGATCGATGCACTCACACGTGGCGTTGAGCAGACCGGCACAACGATCGTCATGATTGGAACATCAGTTGCACACATCGTCAACGGCTCTGTAGGAGTTCGTGAGAGCTTCGGCGGACCAATCCGCATTGCGGAAATGGCTGGGCAAAGCAGTGAGCGCGGACTCCGAGATTTCATCGCGTTCATGGCGCTGATCTCGATCTCGCTTGGCGTGATGAATCTTCTACCGCTGCCGGGTCTTGATGGTGGACACTTGGTGTTTGTCGGTATTGAGTCGATCATCCGTCGCGAGATTCCAACGAACATCAAGATGCGATTCCAACAAGTTGGGATTGCCTTGCTGTTGTTGCTGATGGTCTTTGTGTTTTATCTCGATCTAACGCGCTAAGAAGGGGACGTCATGCGCATTCTCGTCACCAATGACGATGGAATTACTTCACGTGGAATTCAAGCGCTTACAGCCGCCATGGCCCGATTGGGCGAGGTGATGGTTGTTGCGCCTGATCGCCAACAAAGCGCTGTCGGTCATGCGCTCACAGTGGCAAGTCCACTGCGCGCCGTGCGTATGGAGCGAGAGCATACGTCGATCGCGTATGCCATTAACGGCACGCCAGCCGACTGTGTGAAGCTCGGCATCAGCACGCTACTGCCGTACCGACCAGACATCGTCGTGAGTGGGATCAATCACGGATCCAACACCAGTGTAAATGCCATCTATTCCGGTACGGTAAGCGCGGCAACAGAGGGCACACTCATGGGCATCCCATCGATGGCTGTGTCGCTCACAACCTTTGACGCATCAGCTGATATGTCACTTGCAGCAGAGGTGGCGTATGATGTGGCCGCACGCCTTCTTGATCTCAAGCTTCCTGCTGGCACGCTCTTGAACGTTAATGTGCCTACGGTCGATCGTTCCCAGTACCGAGGTGTGAAGGTAACGCGGCAAGGGCACAACGCGTGGAAGGATGGATACGACGTGCGGAAGGATCCGCAAGGTCACCCGTACTACTGGCTCAAAGGTGAGTTTCTCACATTGACGGAACTAGAAGATGGCGACGACTTCGCTGTACAGCAGGGCTGGACGGCGATCACGCCAATTCATTACGAGCTTACGAATCATGCGGAGCTCGACCGCCTCAAGGGTCTCTTTCAGCCCTGAGATGCACATCTTTGCATGAGTACCATTGCGAGACACACGTGAAGTCAACGATCAACAAGCAGCTTCTCGAAGACATTGATGCACACGCAAAGCACCTGCGGTTTATCTATCGCATCAAGGGCTTTGGATACGAGCGTGCCATTGAATTGCCACTCATCGCGGAGAAGCTCCAGCCGTTGTTCGATAAGAAGCTTCGCTATCTCGACATTGGCACGGGTCCATCAATCTTTCCTTCATGGATTGCTAAGCGTACGCAGTGGGATGTAACGTGTCTCGATAAGTTCACGTGGGTCGAGGTGCAGAACGCCTACGCACAGAAGCTCGGACTTGACATGTCGCGCTTTCATGTGCTCGTGCATGACTTTCTTGATGTTGAGCTAGAGCCAGAGTCGTACGACGTTATCACAAACATTAGCGTCATCGAACACTTCGAGGGACGTCTCGATGAAGTTGCCATGGCCAAGAGCGCACGGCTGCTCAAGCCTGGTGGCATCTACGTGCTCACAACACCGCTCAACGAAGGCTATGCGCGGGACTGGTTTGTGAAGCAGGACGTATATGGCGAGTCGTACACGTCGGAGCCGGTGTTCTTTCAGCGACACTACGATGTTGCCTCGTTCAACGAACGTATCGTGCAAGCTTCTGGATTGTCAGAGCGTGAGCGTGTGTACTTCGGCGACTACGACGAACCGTTCTTCAACGATCACATCGTCGAACAGCATGGTCTTCGCAAGATTGGCCGCACGCTTCTTCAAATGCAGACAGTGAAGCATGCACTCAAGCATGGAAGCTATCGGGATGTTCCTGTTTCGATGCCTGGAATGAAGATCTACACCTCAGCTGGTGTCTGCGCCGTGTTGACGAAACCGTCACACTAACACGCGCTCGTAGAGATTGATGATGCGTTGTACCGCATCGCTTGGAGCTGGCATTGCCGGCGACATGCTTCCGCGCCGCACATCATCGATGCACTGACGCAACACGCTGGAGAGCGCGCTGCTGTTCGCATTCGAAAACAACCGAGTTCCTTCTGGACGTTGCACGGCGTCGGATGCCACAGCCCAGCGGCCAAGCTCAAGCGCTTCTTGAACAGTCAGTGATGCCCCGCCCTCGGTGCGAGTTGGTCGAACAACCACGTGCGCATCACGAACTAGCGGTGCGAGTGGACCCGTGTGATCGCGGAGTATCCAGATCCGTTGATCGTGTGCTGCGAGTGTTTGGATTGCTGACCAGAGCTCTGCATCGACGACATCGCCAATCGAAACGCACACTGCGATATCAGGGTCGGGTATCTCTCGAAGTGCATTCAAGAGTACGTCGATACCATACAGGTCCTCTCCATTGTATCGCACAACACGTCCCGCGTTTGCAAGAATTCGCACCGAAGCACGGTCCCAGTAGCTCGGACGTGATGCGGGTAGCGACGATGCAAGTTCCCACGTACTGAGCGGAAGAGCCGATGGAATGATGCGTGTGCGCTTGTGGTATACGCCCAGTCGCTGTTCGAGATCACGGACGACATCGTTGCTGATACCGATCACTGCCGCTGCGTGCGTGTAGGCGGCAGCGAGTTCATGTCGAACACGTGCGTCGGCAAACTCTGGTCGATCACGAAACGAGTGCACGGTAACAACGTAGGGCGTGCGTGTCAATCGCCAGAGACGTGAGAACAACCGCATCCATCGGTGATTCCCCTCGTCGGTGTGGTAGTGCACCAGGCTGCGCGACAATGCAAAAGATGTACTGAGTTTCGTGACGTGCTCTACGCCGTCGGGAATGCCGCCAAGTGAGATGCCCCGAGCGTCTACGCCATGCGAGCGAAGTCCTTCGAGAAGCCGCACACAATGAAGCGCAACACCACCAAATGGTGGCGGGAATGGACCGAGAATGCGAACCTTATCGAACTGTTTCACTGTCGTGCAGGAATACAACATTGTCCATTGCGTGTCGCTGATCAATCCGTGATGGAACGAGGCTGCCATCATCTGCAATCGTGAATGCAGAATATCCGTAGTTCTTCATCAAGGTCTTGAACTCGACGGTCGAGAATCCACGTGATTCTTGGAGTGCATCGCTGAGCTCCATCAGGACAATAGGACGCAGCGTTTTGAGTGTCTCTTCAGCGCCCTTGATCACCTCGTACTCGCCACCCTCAACATCAATCTTGACCAAGCGCAATGCTGCGATGCCGTTCTCGCGGACATAGTGATCGAGCGTAACGGCGGGAATCTCGACGAACGCCTCAGAAACATTGGATCCTCCCGAAATCGTACTGTGTGTCCCAGCGTTATGGTCCTTGCTTAGATACAGCCGAATTGAGCCATCGGTATCAGATACGGCCTTCTCAACAACTCGTACGTCGACGCCAGGGTTGAGCGCGATGTTGTTGCGAAGTCGTTGGATGTTGTTTGGCTCTGGTTCAAATGCATGCACTGTCACACGTCCTTTGGCCAGCGTAGCCATGGCTAGCGTGATATAGCCAATCTGAGCGCCAACGTCAGCGACTTCATCACCGGCAGCAAGTACCCGTCGAATGAATCTCACTGACGGAAGTTCATAGCTTCCGTAGAGGTAAAGATGGGCCTGTAGAAACTCGCTAATGTCCAGACTCATCCGAATCCCGTAGCTTAGCGAGGAAATGAGGGTCGCTGATGTTTTCGGCGCGACGTAGCGGAAATAGATAGAATTTAAGATCTTGAACTTCCCGCGCTCAATAGGGTAAAGTCGTGTTGCGAGATGTAAAAGACGAGCTGGTAGTGTTGACATAATTTGTTCGGAGGATCTCATGGTGCAGCTGCGAGTTGTCGATTCCTTTTTTGCAGCCGCGAAGTCAATTCTCGGTTTAGCCTTGTTTGTGATGTGTGGCGCTTCTGTTGCTGCGCAAGATCAATGGAAGATCTTTGCAAATCTAGCCGAAGGGCGACACCACCACCGAGCAAAATATCTCAACAATGGCAAAATCCTCGTGATTGGTGGTTATGTGCGTTCGCGAGGAATCCTTGATGGCGCGCCTACTCAAAAGACAGAACTCATCGATGTTAACACGGGTGCTGTCACGAGTGGTCCGTCGATGACATTCCCACGAGCTGAGTTCCCAATGGTCGAGCTCCCGAATGGCGACATCGTTGTCTTAGGGGGATACAGTCTTTCGTCCTCACAAAGTTCAGTGGAACGCTACAGTGTTGCCAATAATGCCTGGACAGTCATTGGTAGCATGCAAGACTCTCGCCGTCAGCACGCTGCTGTCCTCCTGAATGATCACGAAATCCTCGTCTTTGGTGGCTTCCAGAACAGTTCTGCGGAGATCTTTTCCCTTCGTACAGGACAGTCGCGTCCAATTGCACCTCTGCCAGGTCCAGCAAATAATGCTGTAGTAGTTGATCCAGGTAATCGCGAGCCTACATTTTGGGGTTTCCGTCAGGGTGGTCCCAACTCTGGTAGAAGCATGACGTCGATTCGCTACGATGTTCCGACGGATCGGTGGCTTGCAGACTTGGTGTTTGATGAAGCACCTGTCGCACCACGAGTTGTTCGCCTGGGCAATGGCAGTGTAGCTGTCATTAGCGGGGCAGTGAGCGAATCACCGTTTGTAACAACCACTCGTAGTTGGGTTGTTACACCTGCCGGCGCTATTCAGCGAGGCGCAACACTCTTGCAGGGACGACAGTGGCATGTTGCGGCGCGTTGGGGAGATGGCAGAGTCCTTGTCGCTTCAGGATTGGGGGACAGTCAGCGTTTCCTTTCGACGTGTGAATGGCTCAACATATCATCGGGAGCAACAGATCAAGCTCCGACGCTCAACATTGCTCGAGCATTCTCCGACATGGTGATTGTTCGATCGCCGACAGGTCGTAACCGCGCATTTGTCATCTCTGGCCTTGCTGATGGTACTGGCAATACATCGACGGTCGAAGTTCTAGAAGACTCATGCTTCAATAGTGAATTGAGCATTCCACTCTCTGAGATGAAGCTCGTCGGTGATGCGGTCTACGCTGCCCCGAACATCATGCTCACACGCTCCGCGACATATCAGCGCGGTGCTGCGTGGTTGCCGAAGAAGGTCAACGTCTCGCGCGGACTCGACGTGCGGTTCATGTTCCGGTTGAATAATGGCAACGACAACGGACAAGTCGATAAGGGGCCACAAGGTGCTGATGGCGTTGTATTCGTTCTGCAGAACTCGTTGCCAACAACGATTGGCAGGGTTGGCGATGGAATTGGCTACAACGAGACACCATCGGGGCTGGCTGTTGAGTTTGATGCATTCTTGAATGCGGCATTTTCAGACCCATCGGGAAGTCATATCGCTATTCAAGCTGGTGACGGACAGTACCTCCGCTCGTGGCACGTGCCACCATACTTGAAGGCCATTGCTACAAAGGACGTTCCGCAATTCGTTGCTGATGGACGTGTGTTCCACGCACGTATCGTGCTCGAAGGCACAACGATGTCGGTGTACTGTGATACAACAGGAGACCTACGCACGCCTGTTGTTGTCGCTACAGACATCGACCTTTCTAAGATCTTGACGCTTGGACCAGATGGAGCGACGTATGCTGGATTTACTGCAGCTACAGGCTTCGCACAGCAATCTCACGAGATCCTTGGCTTGCAGATTGGTGGATGTGAGACGCTCGTTTCGGTTGATGATGAAACGGAGTGGAATACAGATGCACTGTCAGCATATGTGAACCCGAATCCCGCCTCGGGTAGCGCTGTTGTTAACGTGTCGTACCCTTCAACACGTGATCGTGTGTGCCGTGTACTCGACACACGAGGAAGCGTTGTTCTGCAGATTGAGCTGCCGTCTGGTCAGACGCGGATTGAACTGCCCCTTGACCGTGTTACACAGGGTATGTATGCGGTGCAGATTCAGGATGGATCACAGGTCGTGTCGATTCCGATGGTGGTCGTGCGGTAAGTCGCTCGTCCAACTTCACTCTATCGGGCATACCGTGTTGCGGCGCACATCCCACACCCACGTTGGGTGCTTCGTGTGCAGCGTTACACCACCGATAGACAAGCGTACATCTTCGCCGCGAAGCATGGCACGGGTTATGCGCAGCTCACGAAGTATCTGCACATCGCCCCAGCCATAGGTGTTTGCGTCTAATGCAATGAAGCCATTGATGATGTCTGCCTCTTCTTCGAGCCCACGATCGAGGAGGTCGCGGATGATCTCCTGTGGTTTGCCGAATCCGGTGTCTCGAGCAGGGAAGCGCTGAAGATGCGCTACAAGTGCAGGGCGGAGGAATTGGAGTTGTTGTGGCAGCTGAGGCAAAAGGTCTATCAACCCCAATGGCGTTGTGTCGGCGAGTGCTCTCCAGCATGAGCTGGCAAACGCGCGATCCAGCGTTGTGAGCTCGATCACACCCTGTGGGGTAGTCCACGACACTGTGGCAACATGCGACAATTGCGAAATGCAGAAGAGCGCGTTGGTCACGCAAAACAGATCGTTGTCGAAGTGCAGCATGATGTGCTGGTACGATCCTTCACGCACGTCGGTGAGTACGGTCGCGACCATCGCATCGTACTGTTCTGCAGAGCTGCTATATGCCTGCGTTACGAACTGACGACGCAGTGCCAGTAGATCGTCACGTCGAGCTGTAATCGGTCCGTCTGCCAACGCTTCGCGCCATGCAAGCACATGCAGGCAGCCCGCCCTGCGAAGCATGTCGGCGCGGTGATCGCCCGATGCAAGATGAAGATCTACAGTGGCCATGATGCAACGATGGGAAGTGTAGCAACGGAAATGATCGTGCTCAACAAGATCGCCTCGGCGAGCGATTCCACATCAAGTCCATAGCGCTCGGCAAACACGAGTGGCAGCATCATCGACGGCATCGCTGCTTCAAGCATCGTTGATCGAAGAATATCGTCGTTCGGGTGGAGGAGCGATGCTAGAGGGAACACAAGTAATGGCACGATGATCGTACGAATCACCGCAGCAGGAACAAGCATCGGCGTCCGCGATATCGTTGGCCAGCGCAGCGTGAGACCAATACTGAACAACATGAGTGGCGCAACAACCTTGCCCGCGGTTTCGGCAGCAGCGATGAACCAGAGTGGTAGCTCCAATCCCATAGCGTTCGCAGCTATGCCGGCAACGGTCGCGATGAATGGAGGCAGACGCAGGATCTGCTTGATACCTTGCCGGAACGTAGGTTGTTCATCTGATGTGCCATATGCTACACACACCGCAGTGCCGAGTGTGAACAAGAGTGGCGTCATACCAGCGTAGTCAAACAAGATGGGAACATGATCGCCTGGATCGCCCACAACTGCAAGTGTGATCGGGAGTCCGAGATACATCGCGTTGCACCACGTAGCTGCAAGGATCATTGCGCCGATCGTTGGTCGTGCAATGCGCTTGCGCAGAATGTATCCATACACAAGGAAGGCCAGGCCAAACCCGATCAATGTTGTTGCCACCGAAGCAACTGGCACTGTCCACACGTCGCCCATGATGTGTTCCGTTGCGAGCACTTCGAATGCAAGCAGGGGAATGAAGACATTCAGGACGATTGAACCGATCACTGATCGCACAGTCTGAGGTGTGGGAACACCCGGAATCATGCGGTAGATGATGCCGCTAGCGAGCAATACGCCGAGGGTTGCGAAGACATTCAGCATGGGTGCAATCTACGTAGTAAGAGATCAAGGGAATTGAAATGTCACTATGCCAATTACTGGCATACCTTAACAGTACACAGTCTTTATGGAGTTGTTATGAACCTTCGAATTCTCTGTGCAATCTCGGCCCAACGTGGTGCTCGCCTCCTCGAACATCTCCGAACACGTCGAGGTGGAATTGCACAGGTCCGCATGGTTGAAGACACCATGCAATCTCTCGTGCGCGAAATCGATCGCACAATGCCAGACGTTGTGCTGTACGATCCGCTTGTCGATAAGGGTGCGCTGATCGCCGATTGTAGCATCGGCGGTGCGGGTCTGCCTGCTGTTATCTGTGTGTCGGATGATCCCTCGTATGCGTTGATGGCGTTCCAGCTTGGAGCGGTGCATTATCTGTCCTACGATGCTTCCGTGCACGAGCTCGATTGCGCGATCGAGCGGAGTCGGATGCTGATCGCTCCACATGATGCGACAATGCTGCTTCATGAGCGACCCGCGCTCTTTGCGCCATCGCACGATGTGATCGCATTGCCTGTGTTGAGCGGAATTGAGCTTCGAGATCGTCGCACGATCGTGCGCATCCAGGGCGAGGGTAACTACACTCGTGTGATCTTCGTGAACGATCCGCCGATTATTCTGTCACGAACAATTCGTGATTACGCACCGGTGTTAGAACACTCCGGACTTCTCCGTGTGCATCGTTCGCACCTTGTGAACATTGTTCATGTGCGACGCATTCTGCGTGGCAAGACTCCGCGTCTGCTCATGTGCAATGGTGATGAGGTAGATGTATCGACATCGTACCGTGACAAGCTCTTTGCTGCCGTTCGGATTGTGGAACGTCGCGCGTCTTAGCGCGTTGCAAGAAATGCGCGAAGCATCGCCAGACGCCAGACGAAGAGTGCGTTGCTGTTGTCGCCGCGCTTGTACGCAGATAGAACCTCGTTGAGCGCAGTGCGGTCGATAGCCCAGTCGAGATCCTTCCAATCGCCGTCGATCAGATGCGAAAGCGCCCCGCGCAACCATGCGATATGGCCCGGCGTGATGAAGCCCGTCTTGTCCTTGCGATCAAGAACGGGGTCGGGAACGATGCCACGCATTGCTGCGCGCAATACGCGCTTTGTTTCTCCGCGATAGATCTTGTGTTCATTCGGCATCGCAAAGCAGAGGTCCACAAGGCGATGATCCAGGAATGGCACGCGCGATTCAATGCTAAAGGCCATCGAGTTGATGTCCTCTGTATGCAAGAGCGTTGGCAACAACGTTACTCGCATGAGGTTGTAGAGGAAGGCATTGAGGCGCGGACCCGACGGCATTTCGAGTCGCAACGGAATTGAGCTCGGTGATGACTTCGCTATCCATGGAGCCGTGCGTGCAAACTCAAGTCGGTATAGCGATGGCTCGTCGCGAACAGCTGCGAGCATGCTCTTTGCTAGTACGTCGAGCTTCCGACGCACTCCATAGTTCTGTCGCGCAGCGTGATGATTGAGTTCCTTTGCCGCATCATCAAGTTTCCCGGCACGGAGATAATCGGCGATGCTGCGGTAGAGCGAATGCATGTATCCGCCCATGATTTCATCCGAGCCCTGGCCATCGAGCACAACCTTTACGCCGTTCGATGCAGCGAGCTGCATTACGAAGTACTGCGAGATGTACGACGACGAAGGCATTGGTGCATCCATCAACCGCACGATGCGATCGAACACCTCGTTCACATCTGCGTCCGTGGGCGAAATCGTTTTCTGCTGGATCTGCGGATATCGCTGGAGTACGTGGTCGATGTACGGACGTTCGTCGACGTTGCCCTTGCCGGTATAGTATGCCGTGAAGGTCTTCACGGAATGCTCGTCGGTTGCTGACGCTAGGACACTGGCGATAGACGTTGAGTCGAGCCCACCACTGAGACACACGCCCATGTCGACATCGCGACGTGAGGTGAGGCGGATCGAGTCGATAAACAGCTCGCGGAACCTCTCGACGTTGTCTTGGAACGATCGCGATGTATCTGGCTGTGTTGCAATGTCGGCGTACTGCCAGATCGTGATCTCGCCATTGGACCAGCGAAGGTTATGCGATGCCGGCAGACTCTTGATATCAGCGAACGATGTCTCTTCCCAATGATGCATCCAGCCCAGGTACAAGCCCCTTACCAGCTGTGCTTCGTTGAGACCGCCACGATCCAGTGGGGACGTGCGCAGCCCCTTAATCTCCGATGCGAAATGCAATCGTCCATCGCGCGTGATGTAATGGAACGGCTTGATGCCAAAGCGGTCGCGCGAGCAGAAAAGCTCTTGCGTGGCTTCATTCCAAATCGCGAACGCCCACATCCCAATGAAGCGCTCAACGCATGAAGCTCCCCAACGGTGAAATGCATTGAGGATGACTTCTGTATCACCTGTTGTGTGGAAGCGATAACCTTCGGACTCGAGCTCGGCACGTAGTTCGACGTAATTGTACACTTCGCCGTTGTACGTGATGGTGAGTCCTTGTGACGACATCGGCTGATGCGAACCCGAGGACAGGTCCAAAATACTCAGTCGATTGTGTCCGAGGAAGACAGGGGGCGTGCACCACGTCCCCCGATGATCGGGTCCACGATGGCCCATCACCTCGAGCATCCGAGCGCCTACCTCGAGCAATTCCGGTTGTTGGAGGCGTTGATCTACAAGCCCAGCAATTCCACACATAGCTCAAATCTACGGCGCACACGCACGCCGCCCTCGGCGAATCTGGATTTCTCGAAGTAGTTTGCGCCCGTGAACTTCTCGTGGAACATTCGTCTCATCCGTGGTCCGCTGCGACCATTCTTGGTACAGAAAGCCGTTGACGCCCTGCGTGAACGTCTGCTTCTGTCGCGCCTCCGCCGCCTGCCAACACCATGGAATGTCGACCGAACGATTCTGACCAACATTGCTTCGTTCCCATCAGAGGCATGGATGCGAGCACATGGACACGAGGTGTTGACCTTTGCACGTGCAATGCGAGATGGCGCGACAGGCCTCCCTCAGATCCCTCATTGGCATGTGGGTGATCCCGACCCAGAGCATGTTGATGTGCGAGTGATTCACGAACTCAGCCGCATGCATCATTGGTGCGCATACGCACTAGCTGCACATATCGACACTGCAGATGCCGATCGATGGTGTGATTTGCTGGCATCGGAGATTGAGTCCTTTGCGGGAGCTTGGCCTGCCGAGCGCGGAACACACTGGGCATTCCCGATGGGAACCGCTCTGCGCGTCCATGTAATGTTGGTCGCATGGGATTGGGCGCGACGCACAGGTTGGACGAGTGACGCTACTGAGCGTCGGGTTGCAGCCCTTGCCCTTGATCACGCAGAGAGCATCTGGGTGCGCCGTGAACGTCGTGGTGGATTGTCAACGTCGCACTACGCAGCAAACCTTCTTGGACTGTTGGCCGTTGCGCGCTACCTCCCGTCAGAAGCGCACGCAGATACATGGGGAAGATTCGCCGCGCGCGAACTTCGGCGCGAGCTTCAGCGGCAGATTCTCGACGATGGCATGTCGAACGAAGCCAGCACAGGATATCATCGACAAATCGTCGACACGTTTGTGCACGCACGAGCATTGCTTGGTCCGTTTGCAACAATTGCTGGTTGGACGTCGCATGATGATGTGCGCCTCGATCGTGCTGTTGCACGGTGTGCATACCTCGAGCAACTCGGTATGCCGCTGATTGGTGACAATGACGATGGAATGGCGATGAAGCTTACGGGACTGCACGCAGACTGCTCATACATGTATGACCTCGTGCCGCCGACAGTGAATCTGTCTAGCCAAATGTCTGACTTCGGACTGTATGCATTTGGCCGCGAGCACATGCGTGTAACCTTGCGCAGCGGACCCGTAGGGCAGTTCGGCAAGGGAGGGCATGCGCATCAAGATCTGAATAGTGTAACCGTGAGTGTTGACGGCCGCGCCTTCATCGTCGATCCCGGAACATCGGTGTACACGCAGAATGCGGCGCAGCGGAATGCAGAACGGCATGTCTCTTCGCATGCAACGATGTGGTGGCCAGGCGCTGACCAACTTGATGCACCGCCAGGAGCTGACGGCCTGTTCTGGTTGCTCGGTGATCGCGTCCAGTCGAAGGTGACCTCAATCACGGAACATCAGATCGATGCCGAGGTTGCTGGTCTCAGCGGACGTCGTCATCGTCGACGCGTTGTTGTGGCAGATGATGCGATAGAGGTATGGGATAGCTCTACTGGTGGCGGATTAGCGAGTGTATGGTTCCCGCTGCATCCTGACGTGACGGTTGAGCACCTCGGTGATCGTGTCATCATGCTCCGTCGAGATGGAGTGTGCTGTGAGCTGACGTGGAGTGCTGGTGAGCTTGCAGTTGAGAGCATCACCATCGCACCTGGGTTTGGTCGCCGAATTGCGGCCCATCGACTAACCATCCAAGGGGTGTCAGATCTGCACTGGACACTCCAACGACGTGCGTAAGCACGTCAGCGAACAACCTATCTTTGTTCAATGAAGCTCACGGCGCATCTCGGCAAGATCACATGGTCTTTGGCCGACAAGGTTCTCTACGTCCTGTACGGCTTTGTTCAATTATGGCAGGTCAACCAGTTGGTTGCGCTTCAGCCAGATGCGAGCAATGCCAGCATGGCACTTATGGATCTTGGAGCGTTCTCCATCCTCGTTGCCGTGAATACGTGGATCATGATCGTATCGGACGGATCTGCACTTGCCGGTGTGATTCAATTCGGCGTTGATACCAATGAGCGACGTCGCGTAAATGCAATGGCGCTGCTGATACATGTGATCATCGTAGGCGTTGCAACCTTCGGTGTGTATCTGGCCGGCCACCCGCTGGCCGATATGGTGGGTGACTACCGTTTGGGTCGTGTGGCTGACATTCTGCCGCTCTATGCGCTTGTCACTATTCCGCGCATGTTCTGCTTGAAGCTGATCTACCGCGACATGCGCATGAAGGACTTGTTCGTAGCCGATGCCATTTGGTTCGGAGTTCGCACGGCGCTCACGTGGTGGTTTATCACCAACGGCACGCTAACATCGTTCGATAGCCTCGTGATGATCGACATCGTTGGCATGGGAGCAAGTTCGCTCGCAACAATTGCGCTCACGCGGAAAGAGCTGGTGTTTGGCTGGAGCGGAGGAATTTCCTTGGGCACGTATTTGCGCTATGGTGTGCCATTGGCAATGGCGACGGCGTTGAACTCTGCGCCACGTCAGCTTGACAATCTTGCAATTGGTGTGTTTTTCGGCACAGGCGTCGCTGGTGCGTTCACGCCTGCCAAGAATCTCTACCGCGTGTTCGAGCAGGCGTTTGATGCTGTGAGCACGTTGTTGTATCCCGCAGCCGTGCGGATGTATGCCCAGCGGCGAATGGAAGACATGCAGGTGCTGATAACGAAGGCAATCAGTGTTACGCTCATCCCCACCATTATCGCAATCATTTCACTTGAACTTGGTCTGAGCAACATCATTACCGTTGTGTTGGGTCCGACGTATGCCGATGCAATCGCACACTTCAACGTGCTGATTCTTGCTGGACTCGGGATGCCGTTCTTGCTGATGAACTCCATCATTGCAGCAATGGGACAGAGCATGGCCATCGTGAAGTACTCTGCGCTGGGTCTGATCGCTGGTGCCTGTGCCTTCATGTTCGTCGTGCTGATGGATCAACCGCTGCTTGTTGGTGTAGCGCTTGTGACAAACACGTTGGTCATGGGCGCACTCAGTGTAGCACACGTGCGACGTGAAATCCATTTTCCGATCCGTGCCGTGGCGCGCGTGATTGATGATGTACGACATGTAATTCTTCGGAAGAGGGGGTCGTAATGTGGTTCCATTTCCAGGCGGCTGGACGTCTCATGTCGCGTCGCAAGGGTCCAGTTGTCCGAATGATTGTTGTTGCCCTTGTCGCTTCGGCATGGTGCATTGCCGGAGCAATGTGGGCACTCGGCACGTGGCGTGAAGCAAATGATCGTGCTTCGGCGATGACGATTGACGTGGTGTGCGACGACTATCTATCGCCTGTGGGTGTGAAGAACCTCGCGGCAACAATTGCGCGCAAACCCGGCGTCGTGGAAGCCACTGTGCAGTCGAGCGATGCCGTGTGGAAGGAGTTTGCAACCGAGCTCCGGATTGCTGATCAAGATCTCCGGGGTGTAGCTGAACTTCCGACGCTCATTCGCGTGCGTCTGTCGCCAGAGCTCGTAACGCAGCACGACGTGGAGCGTATCGTTGCGGAGCTTCGTCAAGGATCGAAGCGTGCGATAGCATCTATCACGTGGCCACGCACATATGTCGTGATGGTTGAAGAACTCCGACGAACGCTGATGGTATTCGGTGGTGCAGCAGGGATATTGAGTTTCGTTCTCTTCGGCGTGGGCGTCGCCTACGCGTTCAAAGCAGAAGTACATCGTGCTGGTTCAGACCTGCGTGTTGCCGAGCTTCTCGGTGCGCCGATGCGATGGATCGCAGCACCGCACACAATTGTAGGACTACTTGCAGGGGCTCTTGGAATACTGATTAGCGTAGGTGCTGTCGTGAGTATCCATTCCTATGCACGTCACCTTGCATCGTGGGTCGGTCGTGTAACCACGCAAGAGATACTTCTCGCGTCAGCGAGCATGGCTTGTATCGGAGCATTCATAAGCTGGGGCCAGTCACTCCTCGCAGTCCGTGAGGCCATGCGCCAGAGATGACGATCCTCGATCGATATGTTCTCAAACAGTTTGTGAGCTCTGTAGCGTTCGCACTCATGGCTTTGTGTGCGATCTTCATCGTTATCGATCTCCTAGAGCACCTCGGAACGTTCCTTGACCATAAGATGCCGTTGCAGACGCTTGGTATGTACTACCTCGCCATGCTTCCATATCTCTGCGAGGTGCTGGATCCTGTAGCGCTCATGCTCGGTGGACTCTTTGCCGTTGGTAGGTTGAGTTCCAGCAGTGAGATAACAGCGATGCGTTCAAGTGGACAGCATCCACTGCGTTTTCTGATGCCGTTTCTGGTCGTTGCGCTTCTTGCGAGCGGAGCGCAGCTATACTTCAATGGGTGGGTCGCTCCTCGCGCAGCCACCCTACGACTTGATATCGAACGGGAGTACCTTGGTAGCACCGAGGGCCGAAGCTCGCTGAATGACCTGCACTTCCGTGAATCTCCGTCACGGAACATCTCGATGCGTAGGTACGATGCTGAAGCACGCATAGCCTTCGGCGTGTCGATTGAGGAGTTCGGATCTGCCGTGCAACCACGTCTGCAGTGGCGCATTGATGCTGATACCATGCGTTGGGATGATGCACGCAAGCAGTGGATGTTGCCAACGGGTCTGCGTCGGACCAGGCTCACCGATCATGTTGATGTTGAGACGATCCGAAATCAGCCCGTTGAATTCTCTGTTCGGCACGACCAGATCGTGCGTCTGCAGCTCAATACCGACGAAATGACGTTCACGGAGCTAGAACAGAACATCGGGACACTGCGCAAAGGGGGCAAGGACACCCGCCGACAGGAGATTGATCTCTCGGGGCAATGGGCGTTCCCGTTCGTCAACCTCGTTGTTGTAATGATCTCTATCCCATTTGCCGCCGTACGTCGAAGGGGTGGCATGGCGGTGAACATTGCGGCGGCGATGATCCTTGCAATTACCTACATTGCGTTCACAAAGGTTAGTCAAGCTGTCGGAGCTGTGATCGACGTCCCTGTCGATGTTGTTGGCTGGGGTGCCAACGTCATCTTTGCTCTGGTTGGGGTGATCGTCGTGTTCCGTACGCGTTTCTGAGTGCATGACCACGGAGACGGGCTATGAGCGTAGTTGCTCTNATGTGTATAGTGATGTTGTGCCTCTCGGTGCGAGTGCCGGCACAAACATTCCAGCAAATGTCGGCGGTGCGATCAGGTATTACCTTTCGCAACGACATCGTCGAATCTGATACGTTTAACGTCCTCGCAGACTTCTACGCATACAAT
>JGI24766J26685_10000125_pt1 | contig 18495 bp, 19 predicted proteins | sample SanBayMetagenome_FD_26685 | JGI IMG/M metagenome (IMG submission 26685)
ACCATCATTTGTAACACCACGAAGAACTGGAACACCAGTCTTTGGGACATCACTAAATTTAATTGTGTTGTTCTCACTTGCCCAAATTGCATCTGCAAGATCGAGTCCAACCTTCTTGGCATCCACATCAAAGGCTGCAACAAACTTGATGCTAGAGATGTGGTATCCCCCAACAACAGCGTGCATAAGACCTGGGATCTCTTGATCAACAGCAGCGTTCTTGTAGTACTCAACGCCCTGAACTAATGAGTTAGCGCAGTTTCCAACGCCAACGATTGCAACACGGATGTCGCCTTTACCGGTTGTGATGTTCACTCTATTTCCTCTCGGTTTTGATCATGTCTTCCAGCCAAGCAATCTCTCGATCAGCTGTCTCCAGTGAATGACGTCGCCACTCCTCTAGATATTTGTCGATTCCCACAGGTGACTTCTCGAGTTCACCACGCAAGATTTCGGCTTTCTCCTTAAGGCGACGATGGCGTCCCTCAAGAATTCGTACTCTGTTCTTGGCAGATGTTGGCGAAAAGAAGGCGAAACGGATTTCAAAACCCTCGTCCTCCCAAGTATCTGGTGTTACCGATTCAGCTAAATCTTCAAACTTGCGAGCGCCTTTTTCTGTGATCGCATAAACGATGCGAGATCTGCGAGAAGTCACTTCCATAACTGACTCTTCAATAAGGCCTGCCTCCATCATGCGACGAAGCTGTGGGTACAACACTGAAAATGACAAAGCGCGGAATGGACCGAAGATGGTTCCGATGCGCTTTCGCAGTTCATAGCCATGCAAAGGAGCCTGTGAGAGCAGGCCAAGGAGGGCAAACTCGAGCGACTCTGAACGCGAGCGCATCTGACCCTCCAATCCCATTCTTGGCTCTATGCCTAGACATATATCTATTCGATATATCGAGCCGTAATCTATTGGGATATACCCGCATAGCGCAACCTGAACACGCCTGTCTGTGCAATCTTCACCCGCCCAGAGGTGTGGCGTACACACAGGTAACGCTCAGCCCAGTTCTACGCTGAACTCTCAGGCTCTATATCGGGCCCCTCAGGAAGGAAGTCATACATGTCTCTACTCTCGTGGAAACTGCATGGGAACGGAAAGTCGGTCAACCCAGGTGCAGTTGTTTTAACTGATGAGCGCCTCACTTGGCCCCGCACAATCGGCGTAGGTGTTCAACACATCGCTGCCATGTTTGGTGCAACATTTTTAGTTCCGATCATTACTGGATTTCCCCCAACAACAACCCTGTTCTTCTCAGGTGTAGGAACTCTTATTTTNCTAGCATTAACTCAAAATAAGGTTCCTAGTTATCTTGGCTCCTCATTTGCATTCTTAGCGCCAATTGCAGCAGCTAAGACAAATGGCGGAATGGGCGCGGCCCTTGGCGGCGTTGTAGTAACTGGTGTCATCTTGGCGGTCGTTGGTCTCATTGTTCGCCAATCAGGCATCGGTTGGATCAACTGGTTGTTGCCACCTGTAGTAACAGGAACAATCGTTATGGTCATTGGTTTGAACTTAGCTGGTGCTGCAAAGAATAACTTTGTTGCAGCTCCAATGATTGGTGTTATTACCTTGGCATCAATCGGAGTTATCTCGGCGTTTTCTCGTGGCTTCATGGGACGTATCAGCGTCTTCCTTGGTCTGCTTATTGGTTACCTAGTTGCTTACGTACAGGGCGATGTAAACACTGATGGCATCAAGGCAGCAGATTGGTTTGCGCTTCCAACATTTACTAACCCAACATTTGATGGCAAAGCAATCATTCTCTTCCTTCCTGTTGTGCTTGTGTTGATCGCTGAGAATGTGGGCCACGTTAAGGCTGTTGCTTCAATGACTGGCAAAGACCTTGACGATCAAATGGGCAATGCATTGATGGCAGATGGTGTTGCTACAACACTTGCTGGCTTTGGTGGCGGTTCAGGTACAACAACATATGCTGAAAACATTGGCGTAATGGCTGCAACCCGTGTGTATTCAACAGCTGCATATTGGATTGCAGGTGTGGGTGCGATCGGACTTTCACTATCACCTAAGTTCGGCGCAGTGCTCAGTGCTACTCCAGTTGGAGCACTTGGCGGAGTCGGCGTTGCATTATTTGGAATGATCGGTGTTGTTGGTGCACGTATCTGGATCGAAGGAAAGGTTGATTTTGCGAACTCGACTAACCTTTTGATTGCTGGTTCTGCGCTGATTATCGGTATTGCAGATATGTCATGGACTCGTGGCGATTACACATTCAACGGAATCATCAACGCAACTTTGGTTGCAATCCTTGGTTACCGAATCTTGCATTCAATTGCAGATGCACGAGGTAATAAGTAGCATCCCTGCATGATCATTCCGTCGCGGCTTCCTGAATACATCGTCGCTGCGATGGTGATTATCTTGGCGCCTGGCCCGAGCGTTTTATTCGTAATCGCTCGGGCCATCGCGTGGGGTCGAAAGACAGCGGTGTTTACCGTAGCTGGAAATGTGACAGGGGCATTTTCGCTTTCAGTTTTTGTTGCCCTTGGTTTAGGTCCAATTTTGCAACGTTCCGAGCTGGCCTACATTGCAGTCCAATGGGGCGGTGGGCTTTATCTGATCTATCTTGGAATTGATGCAATCAGAAAACGCAGTGTGCATGCAGCTGACATGACTAACCAAGGCGAAGTCGCGCCAAATGCCCGTCGTTCAATGTGGGATGGGTACTGGGTGGGCGCGCTAAATCCCAAGGGCGTGGTTTTCTTTGCAGCCGTTCTTCCGCAGTTCATTGATCGTGAACGTGGCAGCGTTACATCCCAACTAATTCTGCTGGGCGGCATCTTTGCGATTCTGGCTTTTGTTTCAGATGGCACATGGGGCATGTTGGCAGGCACAGCCAGAAATTGGTTGGCTACCGATGGCAAGCGGCTTGAGAAACTGCGTGCAACAGGCGGCATCATCATGATTGTTTTAGGACTTGGCGTTCTGTACTCAGCAATTGTCGGTGGCTAAGTACACAATAAGCACATGATTAAACCTGCCAAACCTGCCCGAGAAAACATCTCCCCTTCTGATCTGACATTTGGTTTATCGACCTGCAAAAGATGTTTGTGGATTAAGTACTGGTACAAAGTCACCATGCCTGGTGCTTTTCCACTGGTGGGAACAATGGCAGCTTTACAAGAGGAACATTTTCAAGGCGCAGACATGCCAACAATTGATCCTTCCCTTCGTCCAGGCACAGTCAGTAAATGGGGAGAATGGGTTAAAAGTAAGCCGCTGATGGTTAATGGCGCAGAAAGTCGTTGGAGAATTCTTGGTAAGTACGATCTGGTCTCAACAAATGTTGATGGCACTATTGGTTTAATTGATTGCAAAGTTTCAGATAGCCAACGAGATAGCGGTCAGTTTTACTCTCCTCAACTTGAAGCCTATGCCTATGCTTTAGAAAATCCAGCGGCAGGAAAAGCTCAATCTGTTGCCTCCATGGGATTGCTCGTTTGGCGACCCACTACTGCGATTGGCAGCAACGCCAATGAGTACGGCTTTGGCGTGATGCAAAAGTATGTTCCAGTAGAGCGGGATCAAGCCAACTTCTTAAAGGTAATTGGTGAATTCATTGATGTACTAGAAGGCGAACTACCTGATGCCGGAAGCGAATGCCAAACCTGTACCTATCTTGTGGCAAGAAACGCTTTGGATTAATCCTCTTCCGTAATCTCGCCAAGCTTTGCCTTTTTTGGGGCATAAATATCAATGTACTCCTGGCCTGACATTGCATGAATTGCATTCATGATTTGATCAGTGACATCCCTTAGGTGCTGCAAATCTGTCGAATCTCCATCAAAGTACATCGGTTCGCCAAAATGCATTCCAACGCGCTTTACATTTGGAATGACCTTGCCAGTTGGTTGAATTTTGTCGGTGTTGGACATGGCAACTGGAATTACTGGCGCGCCTGATTCAATAGCTAAACGTGCAATTCCGGTTCGCCCTTTATACAACCTGCCATCAGGAGATCTGGTTCCTTCAGGATAAATTCCAATGCAATTACCATCAGCCAAAACTTTCAATCCGGTAATCAACGCAGCTTCACTTCGGCGACCACCGGAACGATCAACAGGAACTTGACCCAAGGCAATAAAAGTTAACTTTTTTAGCAGACCCTTTGGACCCGGAGATGTGAAGTACTCACTCTTTGCAAGAAAGGTAACCTTGCGAGGAACGACTAATGGCATAAAGATCGAATCACTAAATGAAAGGTGATTGGATGCAATGATCACTGGTCCTTTGGAGGGAACATGTCGCAGGCCGCGAACCTTAGGTCGAAAAGCCAACATCAAAATTGGGGTCAGAAATGCCCGCAAGGTTCCATAAGGCAGGTTGTTGAGCACGGGTCTAATTTAGTGGCTATTGACGACTATGACACTATCTGAGGGTGAGTAATGAGAAAAAAGAGCCAGATGGCTTTGATGAGGAAGAGTTGATCCGCTCAGAATTCGATTCCATCGTTTCTGGGTTAAATCTGGATCAATCATCGCCATCGACATATCTTGACGAACTCGATCGCATTGACAATGACGGCTTTATTGCGCCTAATCCTGCGCGTCAAACACCGCGAGGATTTATTCAATCTGCCCGCATTGCTATGCAGAAATGGTTTAACAGAAATCATCGTGATGATGACGGAGCTGCATTGTGAGTAATGTCGATCATGAGAACTTTAATTGGGGCATTTTGGGACCTGGTGGAATCGCACGAGCTTTTGCAAAAGACCTCGCTTTATTGCAAGGTCACACAGTTGCCGCAGTTGGATCTCGCTCATTAGATAACGCTGCGAAATTTGCAAACGATTTTGGTGGACGTGCTTATGGCAGCTACGAGGAACTTGTTGCAGATCCCAATGTAGATGCAATCTATGTTGCAACACCGCATCCTGCCCACCATGACAATGTCATCTTGGCGCTCAATGCTGGCAAGCCAGTACTGTGCGAAAAACCTTTTGCGGTAAATGCACCACAAGCGCAAGCCATGGTTGATGCAGCAGCTCATAATTCAGTTGCTCTGATGGAGGCGATGTGGGCACGTTTCTTGCCCCATTATGCAAAGGTCAGAGAAATAGTTGCCTCCGGAATTCTTGGACAAATTCATTCAGTTCATGCAGATCACGGACAACGATTAGCAGATCAAGGTATTGCTCGATTGATTGAACCGGATCTAGCTGGTGGCGCACTGCTTGATCTTGGAATTTATCCCGTGTCTTTTGCGCACATGATCCTTGGTAGGCCGTCACAGATAACTTCACGTGCGGTTATAACCGATAAAGGTGTGGATGCACAAACATCAATGATTTTTGATTACGACAGTGGCGCACAAGCAGTCCTTACGACAACGATGATTGAACAAACACCGTGCAGAGCAGTCGTTGCTGGACTTAATGGATGGCTAGAAATTGATCGCACTTTCTATAATCCTGCAGCTATGCGGGTGGTTCTAAACGATGGAACTGTTACCGAATACCCAAATAATTATCAGGGCCACGGTTTACGTGAGCAAGCAGAAACTTTCAAGCAATTGGTTAGCTCAGGCAAATTCCAGTCTGAAATTCTTACCTGGAAAGACACTGTCGACATCATGGCGACATTGGATACGGTCCGCAAACAAATTGGCCTGAAATACCCGTTTGAAAACTAGGCGCGAGCTAAATCTGCAACTCCGACTAATCCTGCTTCATTACCCAGTTGTGCTGCGATGAGTTCTGGATAAGGGTGCTTTCCAGCAAAAGGCATGGTGCGCTCAAGTGCTTCACGAGTTGGCCTTAATAATATTTCACCCGCATCGATTACTCCCCCACCAATTACTACACATGCAGGGTCTAACAAAACAGATAGTGAAGCAATTCCAGCGCCAAGCCATTGACCCGTTGTATTAAAGGCGGCAAGTGCTACCGGGTCGCCATCGCGCGCTGCATCGGTGATTGCTTGTCCCGTTAAACCGGCAACGGTTCCATCTCCGCGCGATAAAAGATTTCGTGCAATTTCTGGACTGGCGTTAATCGCTTCGCGGGCATGACGCAATAATGCATTTCCTGACGCGTATTGCTCAAAACATCCTCGTGCTCCACAGCCACATAAATGTCCATCTGGAACTACTCGAAGATGCCCAAACTCTGCAGCAATTCCAAAAGCACCTCGATAGAGCGAACCGTTAACAACAATTCCGCCACCGATTCCTGTACCAACGGTAAGCATCATCATGTGGTTTTGATTACGACCTGCGCCAAACTTTGCTTCACCCCAGGCGGCAGCATTGGCATCATTTTCAATAACAACTGGTAAACCGATTTGCGCGGTTAGCTCTGCATCTAAATCGACGCCATTCCAATCAGCAATATTTGGTGTGGCCAGCATTGTCTTGCGATCTGATGAAACAAATCCTGCAGCTGAGACGCCAACAGATGTAACTTCAAACTTTTCCATTAACTCTTTGGCGGTATCGGCGATAGTGCGAGTTAATTCGACACCACCTTGACGTGGAGTTTCTTTGCGTGCGGTTGCAAGAATTTTTCCGTTCTCATCCACCACACCACCAAGAACCTTGGTGCCTCCGACATCAATCCCGATCGTGTTACCCATCGGAGATTTAGGCTTCGAGATGTGACTTCAATTGAGCAAGTGCGGCATCAATAGTTGCCTTTTCAGCCTTTTGGCGCATCATTGCTGGAACTGGCATCGACAAAGAAACTCCGAGCTCATAAGTGACCTCGGTTGTATCTGCATCAATCGCCGAAATTGTATAAACCCCATCCATACTGGTCAGTAGATCGGCCTCATCTAGTGAAAAGGAAAGTTTGTTCGGAGCCTGGCTCCAGTCGTAATCCAGAGTTGGGCGATCTTTCATCATTCCCGCATCAATGTTCATCTTTACCTTTGTAATGCGCCCCTGATCGTCGCGAGCCAATGCTTCAGCGCTCTTGATCTGAGAAGACCACTCTGGATACTTGTCTAGTTCGAATAGCGCCTTTTGAACAACTTCAATCGGGGCATCGATGGATATTAACGATTTGCTGAGATCTGTCATGGCGCAAGGCTACCCTCTTCCGCTTTTGTACGCCTCCACGCTAGCGTTCGCCCCATGAATGAAATCTCAATCCCTCCTTTAGTTCCCGCAGCTACTGCCGGAAACCTCACTAATCTGATCGCTGAACGCGCCTGGTTTGAACCAGAGCGCATCATCATGTCTCGTCCACTGGGCGAGGGATGGCAACCTGTAACAGCTCGCGAAGTTGAAGAAGAGATTCGCGCAACAGCAAAGGGCTTGATCGCAGCGGGTGTGCAAATAGGTGACCGCGTTGCCATCATGGCTCGCACACGTTACGAGTGGACCATTCTAGATTTTGCAACATGGTTTGCTGGCGGTGTAGTTGTTCCAATTTATGACACATCTTCTGCAGAACAGATTGATTGGATTCTAAACGATTCACATTCAGTAGCAATTATTGTTGAGACTCCAGCACTTGCTGATCTTGTCAAGACAGTGCAGCCATCTCATACACGTCACATGTGGACTATGACTGAAGATGTTCTAACAGTTTTGCGTGAAGCTGGAAAGCACATTGGAGATGACGAAATTGATCGTCGCCGCAACGCAACGACCCCTGCATCTCTTGCGACGCTTATCTATACATCTGGTACCACTGGTAAGCCAAAGGGTGTTCAACTAACACATGCTAACTTCCTATCAGAGTGTGGCAATGTTGTTCAGGGTGCAAGCGAACTGTTCTTAAAGCCTGGTGGTTCAACATTGTTGTTCCTTCCAGTTGCGCACGTTTTTGGACGCATGGTTCAAATTGGTTCAATTTCAGCTGGACTACACATGGCACATTGCAGCGATCCTGTTGGACGTTTACCAATGGATCTCGCATCATTTAAGCCAACATTTGTGTTGGCTGTTCCACGTATCTTTGAAAAGATTTACAACGGCGCTGAAGCTAAGGCAGAAGCTGCAGGAAAGGGAGATATCTTCCGCAAGGCTGCCGCAGTTGCAATCGCATACTCTGAAGCACTTGATAAGAAGAAGGTTTCGCCAATTCTTAAGCTCAAGCATGGTTTATTCGACAAGTTGGTCTACAGCAAGATTCGTGCAGGAATGGGTGGACGCGTAGAAGCTGCGATCTCAGGAGGCGCACCTCTTGGTGCGCGTCTTGGTCACTTCTATCGTGGTGCTGGTGTCACCGTTCTTGAAGGATATGGATTAACTGAGACAACAGCCGGTGCCACTCTGAATCTAATTGGAGCCCAACGCGTTGGTTCTGTTGGACGACCAATTCCGGGTACTTCAGTAAAGATCGCAGAAGATGGTGAAGTACTTCTACGCGGCCCAATCGTCATGGAAGGCTACTGGCAGAATCAAGCAGCAAACGATGAAGTATTTGATTCAGAGCGTTGGTTTAAATCTGGCGATCTAGGAAAACTTGATGAAGATGGCTTCCTCTACATCGTTGGTCGCAAGAAGGAATTGATCGTTACTGCGGGTGGAAAAAATGTTGCACCTGCCGTACTTGAAGATCGACTCCGCGCACATCCATTAGTCAGCCAGTGTATGGTAGTTGGAGACAACCAGCCATTTATTGCAGCTCTTGTAACACTCGATCCAGATGCACTTAAGGCATGGGTGGCAAATAACAAGAAGGATGGCGCATCGATTGGTGATTTGGTCAATGATCCAGATCTGATTGCAGTTGTTCAAACTGCAGTTGATGAGGCAAATAAGGCTGTCAGTAAGGCTGAATCAATTCGTAAATTCACTCTGCTTTCAACGGACTTCACAATTGCCGGCGGACATCTAACCGCCAAACTTTCGGTAAAGCGACATGTTGTTGCGAAGGAGTTTGCGAAAGAAATTGACGCATTGTTCGCTAAGTGAACAATGAGCGGGTAACCCTCGCACAGGAGTTACACGATGGAATCGCCCAGGACTTAGTTGTCCTGGGCTTTTCCATTGATCGCGCAATATCCCAGTGCCGCGACGCAGAGCTAAAGAGTTCGCTCAGGCAAATCAGATTTACCTCCACTGAACTCATCGAAAAAGTACGAACGCAAATGCATGCGTTACGAAGTTCAGAACCACTCGTGGATTCAACTGGACAGGTTGACACCATGTTTGAAACCTTGCGAGTTGTTCAGGAATTACTGCGCAATATTGACAAGCACTCAGGTGCTTCCAATGTTGATATTCAGATAACCGATGATGGTGTTGGCGGAGTTTCGCGCAAAGAGGGCTCATTTGGTCTTGCAGGCTTACAAGAGCGAGTCAATAAACTCAATGGGGAAATCACCATTGAATCTGATCTACAAGGAACAAGAATTGGAGTACGAATCCCATTGGATAGGTAATGACACGACTACTGATAATTGATGACCATGCAGTAGTTCGCCAAGGTCTTGTCCAAGCATCTAAGGAAAATGGGTTCACATCCATTGAAACGGCAGGAAGTCTCAATGAAGCACGATCTAAAATTGCCGCCTTTAACCCTGGTGCGATAATTGTTGATTTAAACCTTCCTGATGGATCAGGTCTAGAAATAGTTCAGTGGGTGCGAAAGCACTCGGGTGATACCGCGATCATCATTCTTTCCCTCAATGACCCAACTCAGTTTGTAAAGATTGCAAGAAGTTCGGGTGCAAACGCCTATCTATCCAAGAGCCAGTCAATGCAGGAAATCATGTCTGCAGTAAATTTCGCACTTTCTAATCCTGGATCATTTACAAGTACTTTGACTGCAGATCGATCTGCTGATTTTGACTTAACTCCAAGAGAAATCGAAGTTCTATACCTGTTGGCAGATGGTGCCAGTAATGTAGATATTTCCTCAAAGCTCTACATCAGTATCTCAACGGTAAAAACACATATCTCCTCAGTGATGAGAAAACTACAGTGCAGCAACCGGACAGCTGCAGCAAAAATTGCTCGTGAGAATGGTTTCTTACTCTAGAAGCTGGTTAAAACGCTTGGACCAGATTTCCCAACGCCAATTTTCAATTATCCATCCTCGTCCAGCTTGTCCCATAGCTTTTGCACCATCGATGTCCTTGAGCAAGTTAATGGCAACCGATGCAATTTCTTGATCATTTTCACCATCTACAACAAATCCCGTAACACCATTTACGACAGCATCGGGTGCTCCCCCAGATGATCCAGCAATAACGGGCAAACCGCACGCACTTGCTTCTAGATAAACAATTCCTAAACCTTCAACTTCTAAACCAAAAAATCTAGAACGCGAAGGCATCGCGAAGATATCTCCCGCACAAATGTACTGAGGTAATTGGTTGTACTGAATTCTTCCGATAAAACTGACATGGTCATCAAGTTTATTGCGTGCAACAAGTTTTTTCAGGTGTGAAAGATAAGGGCCTTGGCCCACCATCAANATATGAGCATCTGGAACGCTCTTGAGTATTTCGGGCATAGCTTGGATTAAGTGATCTTGCCCTTTTCGATGTACTAGTCGCCCTACAGAAACAATGACTCGCTTGTTTTCAAGTCCTAATTCCTTGCGCAACGCAGTTGAATCTTGCGGGCAGAAGTGATCGACATCGATACCTGGCGCAATCTTGACCATTTTCTGTGCAGATTCTTTCGATAATGATTTCGAAATAGCACGCTGCGTGAAATCACCTAAGTAAGCCAGCGAATCAATACTTGCTCCAATTGAGCGCATTGCAAAGTTAAAAGGAAATACCTTGGCCCACCAGACTTCATGACCATGGGTCAATGCAACGGTTTTTCGCACTCCCGCTTTCTTGATCGATGCAGACAACAATCCAAGGGGCGCGGCAGCACCAAATGCCGCGACATTGATGTTTGATTCTTTGATTATCCGTGACAGGTTCCGAGCAACGCGTGGTGTAGGTAGCAAAATTTTGGAGCGATCACGAATAACCGTTACTCCGAACTGAGATTTCCAGGCTTTGTCGTATTCTTCTGAACCACTTTGTGCCGACGTATAGACAATTGTCTGGCCAAAAGGTCTACGTTCAATTAAACCAATTACAAAAGTTTCAATTCCACCTGCGCGTGGGCCAAAGTCATTGGTGACAACGAGAACTGGACTAGAAACGGCGAGCTCCCACTAAAGGTTTTCTTCCTAGCGACCCGCTAGGTGCAACCTTTACACGTGAACCAGAGCGCGGAGCATGCACCATCTTTCCCCCACCCAAATAAATTGAAACATGTGAAACCGGGCGACCATAAAACAAAAGATCTCCTGGCTTCAAAGCGTTCAAAGAAACTTTCTTACCCAGTCGAGATTGCGCCGCAGATGAATGTGGGAGCGAAACACCAGCTGCTTTATAGGCGCGCATTGTCAATCCTGAACAATCCCAAGTAGTCATTCCAGCTGCGCCGAAAACATATCGATCGCCAATTTGCGCTAGGGCGTATTTAATTGCAGTTCCCGCTCTTCCTGAAATTCCACTGGCACTCTTGGCGGCCTTGAGTGATGAGGCCTGATCAGCATTTTCTTCCTCCTCGGCCAACCGTGCTAAACGCTCACGTTCTGCTTTAGTTAACTTAGACAGTAGTTTTTCCGCCTCNGCTAACTTCTTTTGCGCCAACGCGGACTGAGCTGTTAACTTNTTTTGGGCGGCAGCTACCAGGGCTAACTTGTCGTTTACCGTCAAGGTGGTTGCATTTAATCTCTGCTGCGCCGTTTCAAATTTTCGCAGTTGGGCAGATTTGCGACGTGTAATCGCATCTAGCGCACCTGCAGATGAAAGGTAGAGGGAAGGATCTGANGAGAAAAGGAGTTCAAAACTCTGGCCAAATCCACCAGACTTGTACTGCTCAATTGCGATCGTGCCCAAAGATTTTTGAAGGGCTGAAACTGTTTGGCCCTGAATCTCTGCCTTTGCTTTAATTCCGTTGAGGGTCTTGTTGAGTGCGGCTAACTTAACCTTTGCCTCTTGTGCGCCCTCGGCCGCCGCGGTTGCATCTTCTTCTAGTTGACGAATTTTGGCTTGGACCTGCGCCAGAGTTTGTGCCCCCGAAGCGCTCACGGGTGCCAAAACACCAGCCATCACCGCAAGTGCGGTAAGTATGCGCAGCCAGATAGACATGAGGACAAGGCTAACCGCGCCTAGACCCACCTCTCAACCTCAAGTGGGCTAATTTGGCTGTGAATTTGCTTTTGGCTCAGGCGGTACGCGCGTTAAATTGCAGCGGAGGTGTCAGGCCACTCTCAGCAAGCACACCGAGCGCGCCCACCGTCTCATCGCTGATCTCTGAGGTCTTATCCAAGAAGAAAGCGACCACGCATGTATTACATGCGATTTGGGCCATGGTGCAGGTTGAACAATCAATGATCATGCAACAAAGGTACAGAGAGCCACTGACAAGAATCACGGCCCGTAAGTAATACTTAGAGATATGAGCGTTGTCGCAACTTTAGTAGTCGGTAGCGATGGCTCAACCTCCAAAGAAAGCCGATCTGCCGGGGTTAGCTCACCTGAGGATNGAAAAGNTTTTCTCCAAAGACGCCGAGAAGTAGATGTAATTATTGTTGGCGGAAACACCGCCCGTCATGAGCCGTACAACCGAACGCCCGTCCCCTTGGTTGTCATTTCCCGATCACTGGTAAATCCAGTTCAGGGTAACCACTTGGCACTATTTTGGAATTGCTCCCCGGTTATGGCAGTTGATAAGGCGCGTTCCCTGTTTGGAGAAAGAATTTTAATTGAAGGTGGCGTCTCGATGATTAATGAGTTGCTAGCGCATAAGAAAATAGATCAATTAGAACTCAGTGTCACTCCTGCTACTGGGGGCGAGCACAGCGTAGATATCAAAGAGCTCTTGGCTCATTTCTCACACATCCAAAAGCGAGAAGAGTCAGGAACTATTTTCTATTCAGCGAGCAATTAAAAAGCTGAGATCATCGAAACACCTGAAACAGCCAAGGCAATTCCAACGTATTGAACTTTGTGCAATCTCTCTCCTAAGAATTTAAATGCCAAAAGCGCCGTGGCGATTGGATAGAGAGATCCAAATACCATGGCGACTGAGACAAGTCCCTTAGTAGTTGCTACACCTAGTAAGAGATTGGCTAGAAAATCAGCTGCACCAATAAAGATTAGTATTGGCAAGTCTCTCTTTGAAAATTTCCCAGTAGTTCTAAACTTTATAGCAAGTGANATAGTTACAAAGAAAGTCGCAGCGCGCATCGAAACCATGGTAAGCAAAGCGCTTTCCTTAGAACCGATTGAGATAAAAGTAAGTGACATTCCAAACCCGGCAGCAGCGCCCAGCGCCAAAAGCAAGGGTTTGATAGGTAAACCATTTGAAAGCTCAGGGCCACTTGCACAGAAGACTCCTACCAGTGCAATGACAATTCCTAATGATGCGATCATGGAAAGCTTGTCGCCGGTGACAATGGCATAGACCAATGGAATAACAGCGCTCATAGAACTTATAGGTGCGACAACTCCCATACGTCCAGTTGCTAAACCTTCGTACAAACAAGCTAAGCCGATATAACCGAAGAGTCCCGCCAGCGCACCTGATAAAACAAAGCCATTGATACCAAAGGCTTGGCCTTGCACATCTCCAGAAACAAGAACTATCAGTAAGCCAACTATCAGCCCAATTACCTGAGAAAAACCAAGTACTGCAAAAGGGTGGTGCATTTTGCTCAGTCGTCCTGCAAAAAAATCAGCCGTTCCCCAGAGTGCACTTGAGAGAAGTGCCAAGATTGATGCCATATGAGCAAGGGTACAGCCCTGCCTCCCAAGAATCAGGCTCTGTCATCTTTATCCTAAGTGGGTGGATGCGAATGGTTTTGAGCGTTTAATTGATCTTCTTCGCACCGTAACTCCCAGAGCTGAATTAAGTTTGACCGAAGTTCCCGCCCCACAAAAATTAGCTACTTATTCCTTTGCATTTTCAGTTGATGTTTCAAATGGTCTCTTAGGAGATCAAGAGGATGAAATAGCAAATGGTCGTTTTGTCTTGCTTCATGAACCAGGTGGGCAAGCAACCTGGGATGGCGAATTTAGGTGCGTGACCTTTGTGAGCGCTGATATTGACCCCATCATGCAAGAAGATCCGCTACTCCCTGAAGTCGGATGGAGTTGGTTTCTCGAATCTCTGGAATCAAATAACTGCGCATATGGCTCACCTAGTGGAACTGTCACTCGCGTCAGTAGCGCTTCTTTTGGAAAATTGTCTCCTCGCAACAATGAAACTGAAATTGAAATTCGTGCATCGTGGTCCCCGATTGTCGAAGATCCAAAAGAAATCATTAATCACATCATTAGTTGGTGCAATTTAATCGCGGAGATTGCCGGCTTGCCTCCGGTACCTGAAGGAGTTTCGGCAATTTCTGCTTCACGCCGGCGCTAGTTATGAGCGAAGAGATTGTTGCGATACCTCTACTGCAACCAAGTGCGGGTACCCCTGCACTCATTGATACCGAGCAATCTTTCCGAGAAGCAATCGAGCAGTTAACTAAGGGTTCAGGCCCCTTTGCCGTTGATGCAGAACGTGCTTCCGGGTTTAGATACAGCGCCAGGGCATATTTAATTCAGATCAAAAGAACTGATGGCGGATTGCATTTAATTGATCCGATTCCTTTCGGTCCAGGTCACGATCTTTTCTTACAGCTCAATCAACTGCTAAACACCGATGAAGTTATTCTCCATGCCAGTACCCAAGACCTGCCATGTTTGCGTGAACTAGGAATCAATCCCGCCCGCCTTTTTGATACTGAATTAGCAGGAAGAATCGCTGGTTTGCCCCGGGTTGGCTTAGGCCCNTTACTCGAATCCATCATGGGCGTCATACTCGCCAAAGAACACAGTGCTGCAGATTGGTCTGCCAGACCATTGCCAAAAGAATGGCTTACTTATGCCGCCCTTGATGTTGAACTGCTTGTAGAACTGCGCAATCACATGTACAAAATTTTGGAAGATGCAAAGAAGTTACCTTGGGCACTTGAAGAGTTTGCCTCGATATTAAATGCCCCGCCTGCCCCGCCTCGTGTGGATCCATGGCGCCGAACATCTGGAATGCATAAAATTAAAAGACGTGACCAACTAGCAGTCATAAAGTCGCTCTGGATTGCCCGAGATGAAGTCGCCTCCAAAAGCGATATTGCGGCTGGGAAATTACTAAATGATTCAGCAATTGTTGAACTAGCTATCGCTGTGCCGACAACAAAAAAAGAGTTTGAGAAATGTTTGCGCCCTCTTGGGCTTCGAGCTCGCTGGATGGAAAATCTTCAACTATGGCTCGATTCAATTGCTGTCGCAACCGCTTTACCTGAAGATCAGTGGCCAACAATGCGAACAAATGCAGATACCTTGCCACCGATTAAGTTGTGGCGAGATAAGTTCCCTGAGAANTTTGCTCCTCTGTCTCATGCCCGTGCTGCCATCGAANTGATTGCCCAGGAAAACCAGATTCCAGTTGAAAATCTGATGACTCCTGAACATGTTCGACGAGTTTGTTGGAAGCCACCGATTGGAGCAACAACAACTTTGTCTGTTTCTGAGGTTGAAAAAGCTTTAACCGAACTTGGGGCACGACAGTGGCAGATCGATCTCGTTGCCCCAGCCCTAGCCGCGGCCTTACTTGAGCGCGAACCAATCGCCGTCGAGGTTGTGGAAGCAGTGACTCAAGAGGCTTAAGCAGGTACTGTCCCAAACCCATACTGACGAGTAACATATGCCGCACACCTAGAAAAGGAAGCGCCATGTCTCGCACAGTTGTCCTCGTTGATGCCGTTCGTACCCCATTTGGAAAAGCTGGCGGCATGTATGCCGGAACACGAGCCGATGATCTACTAGTTCGCGCTATCCGCGGTTTGCTTGAGCGCAATCCGAAAATTGATCCCGCAGCAATTGAAGATGTTGCAATTGCTGCAGCAACGCAAACTGGTGATCAAGGTATGAACATCGGGCGAAGNGCCGCGTTGTTGTCAGGTTTACCAAACACAGTTCCCGGATATTCAGTTGATCGCTGGTGTGCCGGCGCAATGACAGCTGTCACAACAATTGCAGGTGCAATTGCNATGGGAACAAATGAGATTGCTATTGCTGGTGGAGTTGAGCACATGGGTAANCACCCAATGGGTGAAGGTATGGATCCAAATCCTCGCTATCTTGCAGAGCGCATTGTTGAGCAGGATGCACTTGCTATGGGAGCAACTGCAGAACGTTTACATGATCGCTTTCCACAATTAACAAAAGAGCGCGCAGATCGTTATGCCATGAACTCACAGATGAAGACCGCTAAGGCATATGCTGAAGGAAAAATTCAACGTGATTTAATTCCAACGGCAGCACGAAGTGCCGAACTTGGTTGGACGGTTGCAACAGTTGATGAAGCACCACGTCCCCAGACAACAATGGAAGGTCTTGCCGGGCTAAAGACTCCATTTCGTCCTGCAGGTCGCGTAACTCCTGGAAACTCATCCGGACTCAATGACGGAGCAACAGCTGCGATTTTGGCCAGCGAAGAAAAAGCACTTGAACTTGGTTTAACAGTTAAAGCAAAGATGGTTACTTATGCATTTGCAGGAGTTGAACCAGAGATCATGGGATATGGACCTGTCCCATCAACTATCAAAGCCCTTAAGCAAGCTGGGCTAAAGATTGAAGATATTGGTGCTTTTGAAGTCAACGAGGCTTTTGCGGTTCAGGTAATTGCATTTTTGGATCACTTTGGAATTGCAGATGATGATGCTCGAGTCAATCCATACGGTGGCGCTATTGCAGTCGGACATCCGCTGGCATCATCAGGTGTTCGCTTGATGCTTAATCTTGCGCGAACCTTTGAATCCCAACCTGATGTTCGTTATGGAATCACAACAATGTGTATTGGACTCGGAATGGGTGGAACAGTTATCTGGGAAAACCCTAATTTTAAGGGAGCAAAGTAATCATGAGCGCAGATATCACTCTTCCAGCTGGAGCACCTGATGAGGTCGTTACCAACGCATTAGTTCGCGAGATCGACCTTTCTGCCTTTGGCGGTAAAGGTGTCATGGCTTTGATTACTTTGGATAACGGACATGATCACAATCGTCCTAATACTTTCGGCGCTCAATCAGTGATGGCACTTGATGCAGCAATCACCGATGCAATTGGTCGCAGCCCTGCTGCTATTGCAATTACTGGTAAGCCATTTATTTTTGCCGCAGGTGCTGATTTGTCTGCACTGTCATTTTTAAATGATCGCAAGCAATCACTTGCAATTGGAAAATTAGGTCATGATGTTTTCCGTCGCCTGGGTGAGTCAAAGATTCCTACCTTTGCTTTTATCAATGGTTTAGCACTTGGTGGAGGTCTAGAAGTTGGACTTCACTGCCATTACCGAACACTTGCAACAACAGCCTTTACCGCTTTGCCAGAAGTTTTCCTTGGACTAGTTCCAGGATGGGGCGGTGCAACAATTCTTCCTAAGTTGATCGGACCAGAGCGTGCGGTCCAAGTAATCATGCTTAATGCACTTAATAACAACACGATGATGAAAGCTAAGGATGCTCTAAAACTTGGAGTTGTAGATGCAGTGTTTGAGCCAGCAGATTTCATCGAACGCTCAATCGGCTTTGCAGTTGCAGTTCTGAATGGAACTACAAAGATTGAGCGCGCCGATTACAGCAACGATCCAGCTTGGGAAAGCGCGCTAGCAACCGGTAAGGCAGCAGCACTGAAAAAATATGGCGGTGCGACCATTGCATCCCCAATGAAAGCGCTAGAGCTAATCGCTGCGGCAAAGAACAACACATTGGGCGAAGGTTTTGATGCAGAAGACCAAGTACTTGCTGATTTAACAATGTCTGACCCACTTCGTTCTTCTCTCTATGCATTCAACTTGATTCAGAAGAAGCGCAAAAAGGTAGAAGGTGCACCAAAGCCAGCACTTGCGCGAAAGGTAACTAAGGTCGGCGTTGTTGGTGCAGGCTTAATGGCATCTCAGTTGGCTTTGCTTTTGGTTCGAAACCTTAAGTGCCCTGTAGTAATGACAGATATCGATCAAGAACGTGCTGACAAAGGTGTTGCCTGGGTCAAAAATGAGCTTGCCAAGTTAGTTGAAAAGAAGCGCATGAGCCCAGAATCAGCGGGCCGTTTAGCTCTGCTCGTTTCAGGATCTGCAGATCAATCAGTATTTGCCGGTTGTGACTTCATCATTGAAGCAATCTTTGAGGAACTATCTCTTAAGCAAGAGCTATTCAAGAAGTTAGAAGGTATCGTCTCAACCGAGTGCGTCCTTGCAACCAACACATCNTCACTNTCNGTTGAACGTATGACTGAAGGCCTGAAGAATCCAGAGCGCGTAGTTGGTTTCCACTTCTTTAACCCTGTTGCTGTGATGCCATTGCTTGAAGTTGCGCGCACATCTACAACTGATGATGCAACTACCGCCACAGCTATTGCAGTTGGTAAGGAACTGAAAAAGACCATGATTATCTGTAAGGATGCTCCTGGCTTTGTCGTCAACCGATTACTGACTCGTTTCATGGGTGA